>Ga0315280_10000042_pt1 | contig 225790 bp, 176 predicted proteins | sample YL17G06_40_MG_FD_203697 | JGI IMG/M metagenome (GOLD analysis project Ga0315280, IMG submission 203697) | Sediment microbial communities from Yellowstone Lake, YNP, Wyoming, USA - YL17G06_40 | ecosystem: Environmental > Aquatic > Freshwater > Lake > Sediment | place: USA: Wyoming | collected... | reverse complement strand
AACGGCGTCGGCCGCGACTTCAAGGGCCAGCGGGTCTTTCGTCCGGGCCGCTGCGGCGACGGTCTCGGCCGTGACGTCTTCGACGCGGCCCCCGGCCAGCTCCGTCATGAGCGACGGGCGGCCCGCCGCCAGCAGCTCCCGGGCCTTGCGGCCGACGGAATTCCCAGAGGCCTCGGCCTCGAAGCACCCCATCCCGGCGTAGACGGCCTTGAAATCCTGGTCGAGGGCGAACCAGCCGACGGCGCCGGCGATGTCCTCATGGCCGTGGATGAGCCGGCCGCCGGCAAGGATGCCAGCTCCGATGCCGGTGCCGACCGCGAGGAAGACGGCGTCGGCGGCCCCGGCGGCGGCGCCGCGCCACGCCTCTCCCATGACACAGGCGCTCCGGTCACTTTCCAGGACAATGGGGACATGTCCCGGAGATACATGTCCCCTGATCGTTTCCAGCAGCGGATAGCGGTCCCAGCCGGGGATGTTCGGCGCCCAGACCCGGCCGCTTGCCGCGTACACGATGCCCGGGACGCAAACGCCGACGGCACGCAGGCGTCCCCCCGCTTCGGCCGCGGATCTCTCGAGTCCCAGGATGGTCGCGGCGACTTGGTCCCCGGCCGCATCCCCTCCGACGCTCTCGATCGGGGCCTTGGCTTTGGCCGTCATCCCCCCTGCCCGCGTGAAAAGGGCCGAGGCGATCTTGGTCCCGCCGACGTCTACGCCGCCGCAAAGATCATGCTCTTTATTCGTTATCATGGCCAAGGCTCAAGAGGGACGCGCACCTCGAGTCAAGAGAGCTGCGGTACATGTCTCTATCTCTCTAATATGTGAACGACCCAGACTTCGCCGGGCTTTAGGGACTTGTCCAATACGACCCGCTGCCCTTCTTGCCGCAACGCGACGGGCTGGCCCGACTCGACCTCGCGTGCCGTGACCCGGCCGCCCTTCGTCGGCACGGCGAACTGCGCCCCTGTGGGCTTCTCGCCGCGGTTGAAGCCGAACAGGATCCTGTAGCCGTCCCCCTCGAGGACGCGGGCTTCGACCATCCCGCCGGGCTCGGCGACTGCGACATCGACCGGTTTCGCGATCTTCAGCCAATCGGCCAGGCCGGCGAAGAACCTGCCGTTCGCGGGATTCTTGAAATGATGGTAGGCCGACCCGGGGAAGGAGCCGACGATGAGGGCCCTCCCCTTCCCGCAGGGGGCGTAGACCATGGCCGGGCGGCCGTCGGAGAACTCGGCCAGGATCCGGCTCTCCTTCCCAAAGACGTCGAAGCTCTCCTCGAAGAACAGGGCGTCGAGCGCGTCGCCGGGCTTAAGCAGGGGGATGGCCTCGCTCGTCACCGTGACGCGCATCGTGGACGTCTTGGCGACCGGCAGCAGCTCGAATTCGCGGCAGCCCAGCACTTCGCTGAGCCCGCCGCCGGGAACGACGGGGCTCGAGGCGCCCTTCTCGTCCACCCAGCCGCAGCGCGCCTCGCACACGAGCGTCCCGCCGCCCCTGACGTATTCGACGAGCTTGCGGACGTGGGCCTGCGACATCTGCACCGGGTACGGGGCGATGATGAGCCTGTAGCCGGCTGCGCGCGGCGTCCCGAGGTCGTTCGCGTGCAGGAAATCGACGGGGATGCCCCTCTCGAAGAAGGCGCGATGGATCCCCTGGAGGGATTCGCTCAGGTTGTTCACTCCGACAGTCTGGCCCTCCCCGGTGAACGACTGCTGGCCTCCGACCATGTGGGAGAGGGGATTATAGAGGATGGCGATCTCCGCCCTCGGGGGCCGCGCCCCGAGGAAAAGGTCCTGGTTCGCAGTGACGACGCCGGCGATCCGGCCCGCGGCCTCGGCCCGCTCCGTGACCTTGCCGTCGAGTTCGACCAGGCCGTAGCCGCCCGCTTCGTAACCCGTGCTCATCGGGTAATACGCGTAGATGTTGACCGCCCGGGCTCCGTACGCCACCGCGGTCCACATCCAGTCGCGGAGGTCGGCGCCGACCACGGGATAGCTCATCTTCATGCCGAAGACGCCGTAGCCGGCCTGGAGCTCGCCGATATAGAAGCCGCCGTTGCCGAGGCCCATTGAGCGGACGAAGTCCAGCCCGGCGGCGCGGTAGAAGGGGGACCAAGGCCGCAGGGTCCAGGCGTGCTTGGGGTAGATCGAGGCGCCGTAGAAATCGACGCTGTCCGACATCTTGCGGTCGTCGGGGGTGCCGGACCAGTCGGGGCGGGTGAAGAGACCGGGCCCCGCGGAATGGCTGGTGACGACCGTGTCCGGGAGGACGGACTTGACCGCCTCGGCCTTGAGGCGGAGGTCCTCGGCCAGCTTGTCGGAGATGAACTCCTTCCAGTCGATGTAATCGGTGAAGGTCAGGATCGTCCCGTAGCGCGGCGGCTGGACGTCCGCCCACGACCGGAGCGTGCGGTACCAGGCGCTGTTCAGGTTCTCGAGCGTGCCGTACTTCTTCTTAAGCCACCCGCGGAAGCGCTCCTGCGTCGAATGACAGTAGCAGAACTGGACGTACTGGAGGTCGCCGACATAGTAGACCTCGGCCCAGTTGATGATGTGAGGCTCGCTCCACAGGTCCCATCCGTAAACTGCGGGTTTGTCCTTGGCGGCCAAGGCCGCCTCGCGGAAGAACCGGAGGATCCTGTCCTGGACACCGCCATGGTCGAAACAGAACCCGGGGGAGGCCTGGGACTCGACGGCGACGCCGTTCGAGGAGACGAACTTGGCGTCGGGGAAGCCCGACCCGACCCAGTCCGGGGCGGAGTCGATGTACACCTGGATGATGACCCGCAATCCGACTTCGCCGGCCAGGTCCGCAAGGAGCCGCAGGGCGCTGAAGTCATAGCGGCCCTCTTCCTTTTCGCAGGCCGTCCATTCGACCCAGGTGCGGACGGTGTTGAAGCCCAGGCGCTTGATCTGCTCGAGGTCTTTCCGCCAGGCCTCGCGCGACCGGGGGGTGACCGTCTCGAGCATGGGCGCCCGGGCTTTCCCGCCGGCGTACCACACGGAGACCGGGAAGAACCCGCGGGTCTTATCGCCGGGCGCTGCGCCGGCCCCGGACCCCGCGAGCAGCCCCCCCGTGAAACGAGCGGCCAGCGCCAAGAGCAGGAAGGTCATAACCGTTCTTCTCATCCGAGCCTCACTTCACCGAACTGCGGCGGCTTCGCCCGCCGTTCAGGGCGTCCTGAACGACTTCCCGACGACGGCCAGGAGTTCGGACTTGCCGTTCCGGTAGTCCTGGGTCAACTCCCAGATGATGATCCCCGCCGCCTGCTTGGCCTTGACGTAGTCGCATTTCGCGGCGACCGACTCCGCGTCGTCGTAGCAGACGATCGCACCCGAATCGGAGCGGCGGAGCCAGGGAACCCGGGCGGTCGCGTCCCAGTTCCGCGTCCAGCCCGCGGCCAGCAGGCTCATGGCGTCCGTGTACGAATAATCCGAGCTCGTCGTGAACGGCAGGCCGAGCCCGCCGCAATCGAAGGACTTTCCATAGAACGGGACGCCGAGGAGGAGTTTTCCGAGCGGCACCTGGCGCTGCCGGGCGTATTGGAAGGTCTCGTCCACCGAGCCGTCCGTGTCCCCCGCGTCGGCATAAAGCGGCGAGTTGTGGCCGGAATGGTCCGACCACGAGCCGTGGAAGTCATAGGTCATGAAGCCGATGAAGTCGAAATCCCCGGCGAGCTCCTCGAAGTTGATCCACCGTCCGTAATAGTCCCCGGCGGGAGCGGCCATGGTCAGGAGGAGCGCCGGAGTCCGGGCCTTGAGGGCCGCGGAGAGCTCATGGATAAACAGAGCGAAATCGGCCTGCTCCGTGGTGTTCGAAACGAATTCCCAGTCGATGTCGACGCCGTCGTAATCGTTCGCCAAGCAGAAAGCGACGACCTGGCCGATGAAACGCGCGCGGTTCGCCGCCGTCGAGCTCATGCTCGGGAATCCGGCGGCATTGCCCCAGCCGCCGAGGCTCATGATCATCTTGACGCCGTTCTGGTGGGCGGCGGCGTTGAGCTCGGGATAGAGATAATCAGACGGGACGACGAGATTGCCGTCGGCATCGGGCCAGGCGAAAGCGTTGGCGATGTGCGTCAGGTCCTTATAATCGACCCTGGTGTGGGGGAACGCGGCCTTGTCCCACGACGGATAATAACCGATGACGACCTTGGTCAGCGCGGTCGGCTGGGTTCCGGTCGGCCCGGACGTCCCGCACCCGGTCGCCGCCAAGGCGGCCCAGGCGACGAGAAGAACCGACGCCGGGACCCGGGAGAGCTTCCGGGGGGTGGAGCGGGCCGGCGTTTTCATAGCGGGGACCAGAGCCTAGTTTTATCTTATCCCGGCGTAATTTTCAATCGTTAAGGGGGACGGGCCCTTATCACTTCGAGGCGATCCCGGGCAGGCGGGGATCGATCTCGCGGCGCTCCCCGGGGCCGCCGCGAGGGAAGCCTCCCCCCTTAAGGTCGACCCCAAATAGAACGGGGGACGCCAGCATGGCGTCCCCCTTGAGACTACTTGAGAGAACCGGGACGGCGGCCGGGTCAGACCTGGATCGACAAAAAGACCTGGAGGCCCATCTGACCGATCTGGTCCAGGATGGCCTCGATCTCATCGATATGACCGTCCTCGTCCTTGAGGATCGACTCGAGGACCTCACGCGTCGCGTAGTCCTTGAGCTCGCCGGCGAGGACGATGGCCGCGTTGTACGACTTGATGGCCCCGGCCTCGGCGTCGTGGTCGTTGGCGAACATCTTGGGCACCTCGACCCCGATGTGGAGCGCCTTGAGGTCGCTGACGATGGGCGCGCCTTCGAGGAAGAGGATGCGCCCGATGAGCTTTTCGGCATGCTTCATCTCGGTCACGGCCCGCTTCTCGATGAGCTTGTGGAGCTTGTCGTAGCCCCAATTGTCGCACATCTCGGAATGGACCATGTACTGGTTGATGGCCGTCAGCTCGTCGGCCAGCAGGGAGTTCAGAACCTTGATGAGTTTCGGGTCCCCTTTCATCGGTGCCTCCTGTTTTTTGGGAATTTCAAACCCTTCCGGTTTGGTCTTTATTTTATCCCCTCCGGGGGGGAAAGTAAAGGGACCGCCCCGCGCCTTTCCCGTTGTCCCGCTCACGGGTTTTCCGGTAGAATGATCGTCGGGCATCCAAAAGAGGAGGGATCCATGAAGAGACTTCCTGCGCTAGCCATGGTCATGGTCGCGATCCTGGTCCTGGCGAGCTGTGCGCCTGGTCCGAACGACGCCGAAAGGATCCCGGACGCCAAGGGGAGGATCTCTGGCTTCTGGCTGGGCTTGTGGCACGGGCTCATTTCCCCCATTACCTTTATCATTTCGCTCTTCACGAAAAATGTCCGCTTCTACGACGTCCACAACAACGGCGGCTGGTACAACTTCGGCTTCGTCCTCGGCGCCGGACTGTTTCTGAGCGGCGGCATCCTGGGGAGGAAAAGGAAGAGGAGGTAGCCGGGTCCCGTGAGTCCGTTCGCCACGGGTCTGCTCGTCGCCGTCATCGTCCTGGCCGCGGCCTTCGTTCGCTCGGCCCTCGGCTTCGGGGACGCGGTCGTCGCCATGCCCCTGCTCGCGGCGTTCCTAGGACTGAGGACGGTGACGCCGCTCGTGGCCTTCATCGGCCCGACCATCTCGATCCTCATCCTGGCCAGGCACTGGTCGAAGGTCGACCTCAGGGCCGCGGTCAGGCTCATCATTGCCTCGGTCGCGGGCATCCCCGTGGGCATCTATCTTCTCGCCGGCCTGCCCGAAGGTCCGCTCCGGACGGCGCTCGGGGCCGTCATCCTCCTCTATGGCCTCTTCGGCCTATGGAAGCCGGCCGCCCAGCCCCGGACCGGGAAAGCGTGGGCCGCCTGGCCGGTCGGCTTCGTGGCGGGAGTGCTGGGCGGCGCGTACAACACCAACGGCCCGCCGGTCGTCGTCTACGCCGCGCTCCGTGACTGGCCGCCCGATCGATTCCGGGCGACCCTCCAGGGCTACTTCCTGCCGACCGGCCTCCTCATCCTGCTCGGGCATGGGGCGGCGGGGCTGTGGACCGGGCAGGTCCTCAGGCTCTACGCCGTCTCGCTCCCCGCCCTCCTCGCCGGGGTCTGGTTAGGCGAGAAGGTCAACCGGACGATCCCCGGGAACCTCTTCCGGCGGATCGTCTACATCTCGCTCGTCATCATGGGCGCCTTCCTCATCCTCCAAGCCGTCGCCGGTTGATCCCTGCCCCAGGCTGGCAAATTCTCCCAAATCCTTATATCATGGCTGCTCGGGGGCGGAAAGAAAGAAAGGGCCCATTGATCCTCGGCATCGACATCGGATCCTCGGCCACCAAGGCCGTCCTCCTCGACGATTCCCTGCGGCCCCTCGCCTCGCGGGAAGCCCTGAACCGCGGCAACCCAGCCGAAGCCTTCCGCGCCGTCGTCTCCGGGATCCTCGAAGGACGCGGCCGGCTCCGCCTCCGGGTCGGCATAACTGGGGCCGGGCGCGAAATCGTCCAGGCCCCGCCTGAGGTCTTCCTAACGAACGAGGTCGTCGCCCTGACCCTGGCCGCGGCCCACGGGTACCCCGACGTCAGGTCCATCATCGAGATCGGCGCCCAGTCCTCGCGCTGGGTCCTGCTCGGCCGGGCCTCGGGCCCTTCCGCCGAGCCAGAGATCCTCGACTTCGCCCTCAACGACGTCTGCGCCGCCGGCTCCGGCGCCTTCCTCGAGCAGCAGGCGGGCCGGCTGAAGCTCGCGATCGAGGAGTTCGCCGGACTCGCCGCCGCGGCCGGGCGCGGCGCGACCATCGCCGGACGCTGCAGTGTCTTCGCCAAGACGGACATGATCCACCTCCAGCAAAAAGGCACTCCCCTCGAGGAGATCGCCTACGGCCTCTGCCTGGCCCTGGCCAGAAATTTCGTGGCCACCGTGCTCAAGGGGCGGGAGGCCCTGCCGCCGGTGCTCCTGGCCGGCGGCGGAGCTCGGAACGGAGGCCTCGTCAACGCCTTCCGCGAGGTCCTCGGCCAGGGCCGGCTTCGGCTGGCGGATCCGCCGCACTTGCTGGCCGCCATGGGCGTGGCCGTGGGCGCGGCCGGGGCGCGGAGGCCGCTCGACGTTCCCGACGCGGATCGTCTTTGCCGGTTCCTCGAGCCGCCGCAGTCCCGCCGCAGGATTCGCCCCGTAGCCCTGGGGTCGCTCGATATCCGCCGGGCCGAGGAGCCGGCCCCGGCGCCAGGCGAATTCGTCCGCGGCCACCTCGGCGTCGACATCGGCTCGGTCAGCACGAACCTTGTCCTGGTCGACGAAGCGGGCTGCGTCCGGGCCGGCGTCTACCTCCCGACCAAAGGGCGGCCCATCGAGGTCTTGAAGGATGGCTACCGGCTCCTCGAGGAGCGCTGTCCCGCGGGCTTCGAGCTCCTCGGCGTGGGCACGACCGGGAGCGGCCGCCATCTGGCGGGCACCCTCCTCGAGGCGGACGTCGTCCATAACGAGATCACCTGTCAGCTCCGGAGCGCGGTCCGGTACTTCCCGGACGTCGACACGATCTTCGAGATCGGCGGCCAGGATTCCAAGTTCATCAGCGCCCGCGACGGCAAGATCATGGATTTCACCATGAACAAGATCTGCGCCGCCGGCACGGGCTCATTCCTCGAAGAGCAGGCGGAGATCCTCGGCGTCCCGATCGAGGACGAGTTCTCCCGCCTGGCCGCCTCGTCCGCGGCGCCGTCCGACCTCGGCAGCCGCTGCACGGTCTTTATGGAATCCGAGCTGGCGGACGCCCTGGGCCGCGGCGTCCCGGTGGTCGACATCTCCGCCGGACTGGCCTTCTCCATCGCCAGGAACTACCTCGAAAAGGTCGTGGCCGGGCGTCCCATCGGAAAGGCCGTCGTTTTCCAGGGCGGAGTCGCGTCCAACCCGTCGGTCGTCCGGGCCCTCGCCATCGAAACCGGACGGGAGATCCGGGTGCATCCGCACAATAGGATCTCGGGAGCCATCGGCGCCGCGCTCATGGCCAGGGAGAGGGTCGGGGCGGCCGGGAAAAAATCACCCGACGCGGAGGCCATCGGCCGGAAGCTCGTCAGGGATTATAGAGTCACGGGATTCACCTGCGGCCATTGTTCCAACCGCTGCCAGGTCAACCGGATCGCGTTCGCCGACGAGGTCGTCTATTTCGGCGACACCTGCGAGAGGTATACGGCCGGAAAGGGCCTCAGGCCCTCGGAGGGAGCCGCGGAGGGGAGGCCTGCCGAAAGGGAGACAGGCCCGGACCTTTTCAAGGAACGCGCTGATCTCATGGACAGCTGTGTCCGGAACCCGGAGCGGCCAGTTCTCCGGATCGGGCTGCCGCGGGCTTCTGTTCTCTACGAGTTCCTACCGTTCTGGGCCGCCTTCTTCAACCGGCTCGGCGCGGAGGTCGTCGTCTCGCCGGAGAGCAACCAGGAAATCCTGGCCAGCGGCCTGCGGCGCCTGCCCGCCGAAACGTGTCTACCAATCAAAGTCGCTTTCGGGCACCTCGAGTGGCTCCAGGACAAGGGCGTCGACCGGATCTTCTTCCCCGCCGTGGTCGACCTCCACCAGGACCAGGGTGAATCGGTCTCGCTCTGCCCCTATTCGGAAAGCTTCCCGTTCATGGCCAAGGCCGCGACCTCGGCGGAACTGTTGGCTCCGTCGGTCTGCCTCAACGGGAATCCCGAGGACTTCGTGCGGTCCGTTTCGGTCGTCCGGGACCTTCTTGGCAAAAGCGACCGGGACGTCCGGGAGGCCTATGATGCCGCGGTCCAGGCCCAGAAGGATTTCCGCGGACGGATGCAGGCCCGGGGCCGCGAGGTCATTGGCAACTCCCGTGGAGAAGGGCGGCCCGTTTGGGCCGTTATCGGGCGGCCCTACACGCTCCACGACCCGTTCCTGAACCTTAACCTGAGCCGGCATCTGGCCAAGCTCGGGGTCACGGCCCTGCCCATCGATTTTCTCCCGATGGACGGGATGGAGGGCGTCGCCTGGCCGGGAGCGCCGCACTGGCGTTATAACCAGCAGGCCATCCAAGCGGCGCTATGGGCCGCCGACCAGGACGGGATCGAGCCCGTCATCTTGACCAATTTCGGCTGCGGCCTCGACGCTTTCAACCTGAGGCACATCGGTCAGATCGGCTCCGGAAGGCCACAACTTGTCCTGGAGTTCGACGAGCACCGGGCCGAGGCCGGTCTCGTCACCAGAGTCGAGGCCTTCCTCGATGAGGTCCGCGAAACCCGGACCGAGGGCCGGCGTTTCGCCCCCGTGCGGCGGCCGAAGCCGTTCCGTCCGAGGGCCGCTGAGTCTTACCGGACCCAGTCTTTCGTCCTGCCCTACTTCGCCGATCACGTGTTCGCCTTCTCCGGCGCCCTGCGGGCCGTGGGGACCGAGGCCACGGTCCTGCCTCTGCCCGACCCCGCGACCGTGGCCCTGGGCGAGAAGCACAGCACGGGCAAGGAATGTCATGCCTACTCCCTTATCGCCGGGGACTTCGTCAAGTTCGCCGGATCGAAGCGGCGGGGGGGCGAGGTCTTCTTTTTTCCCGGCTCCAAGTACACGTGTGTCCTGGCGCAGTACGACAAGGCCCTGAGTTACCTGGCGGACGACTTGGGCATCACGGACCTCGAGGTGCTCGCGGCACTCGACGAAGACCTGTCCCCGCTCCTCGGTTTGAAGGGCTTGAAATTCCTTTGGCAAGGCCTGGTCGCCATCGACCTTCTCGTCCGGTCCTCCTGCGCCCTCCGGCCCTACGAGGTCCGCAAGGGCGCGACGGACACCGCCCATGCCGCCAACCTCCGGGACATCGAAGCCTGTCTCGCTGCGGGCGATATCGGCCCGGCCCTCGAAAGGTGCGCCGGGCGGCTCAAGTCGATCGCCGTGAAAAGGGAGCGGAGGCCGATCGTCGGCATCGCCGGCGACGTCTACACGCGCATCAACCCCGTGGCCAACCACGACCTGTTCCTCAAGCTCGAGGAGCTCGGGTGCGAGGTCCGGCCGTCGTCCTTCTTCGTCGACGAGGTGGATTTCGACGTCGGCAAGAGCCTGCGGAAGAAGCTCGTCGGCCGCAAGTACCGCGCCTCGTCCATCCTGGCCCTCTTGTACCTACGCAAAGAGCTCGAGAAAACGAGGGTCCGCCGCCGTTTGGAGGGGGCTATCCCTCTGGCCAAGGAGCCAACCTGGAGCGATGTCGTCAAGTACACGCTGCCCTACGTAGGACTCGACGCGAACCAGTTCCTCTTCCTGAATATCGCCAAGATGGTCGATTTCGCACGCCGGGGGGCGGACGGCGTCATCAACGCCGTCTGCTTCAATTGCATGCTTGGCGCGGTGGCCGCGGCCATCTCGGCCAGCGTCCGGAACGACTTCGACCACATCCCCATCCCGACGTTCATCTACACCGGGTCGGAACTGGCCGCGGAGCGGACCCGGCTCGAGGCCTTCGTCTACCAGGTCCGCCAGTACGCCAAGCGCAAGAAGCAATGAAGAGAAGAGGGACAGCCCCCCGGGGGGTCTGTCCCTTTTCGCTCACTTCAATTCGATCGTCTCGGCGGCGCCGTAATAGAGCCCGTTGAAGAGGAGCTTGAACGTGCCGTGGGGCTGGCCGCGGAAGGCGATCTCGGGACCATAGAGGAAGAGCTTACCCTTGCCGACCGAGGCCTCGGCCACCTGGACGCTCCGCCACAGGTACTGCTCGCCCCAAGCCCAGCCGCTCCGGAGGAGTTTTCCCGTCCCGAACCAGACGACGGGCTTGACGCCCTTCAGCTCGGCGTCAGGCAGAAGCTCGAAGGCCGGCGTGTTGTCGACGAAAACGTCGACGGTGGCCGGCAGGCCGCAGGCCAGAGGATGCGTCGCGTCGACCTCGGCCCGGAGGAGCGACCCCGGCACGAAGAACTTCTCCATGCCGAGCGGCTTTTCCTTCCCGTCGGGAGTCTTTTCGACGAGCGCGTTCGCGACCGGCAAACCGAGGTGATAGGCAAGGAGCGTCGCCGTGTCGAGCGCCAGGACCGTCCCTCCGGCTTCGATGAATTCCCGGATCTTCGGAATGGTTTTTTCGGCCGTGATGCGGCCGACACGGTTCCGGTACTCGGGCGGCACGTTCGGAGGCGCCGAGGGCTGGAAAGCACGGAAGCTCCCGGCCCCCGCTTCCGCAGTCCCGAATCTCGGGATCGAGCCGCCGACGAAAACGAGGACGTCGAACTTCGCCTTGAGGTTCCCCTCGTCCAATGCGGGCGCGAAGACGAGCTCGTACGGGAACTCGAACTGCTCGAAGAGCCAGCGGATCCATCCCGAGGCGATGGAGCCGCCGTATGTATCCCAGAGCCCGATGCGGAGCGGCCTCAGCTTGAAAGCTTCGCCCTTCGGCGCCGCGACGACGCTCTCGATCGCGAGCCCGATCTCCCGGGCCGCCTTATCGAGCACAGGAACGACCGCAGGTGCCGACGGCACGTAGATCGTCCCCGGCGCATAGGTCTTTCCGTCGGCGGCGAATCCCCCCTTCATCCAGAGGGCCTCGCCGCCGGCCTTGAGGACGCGGTTGACGGCGACGAACGTATCGTTGACCCGGTGGTCGAGGACGTAGCCGGCCGCGCCGGCCTTCGCTTGAAACGACCCGGCCGGCGGCTTGACGACATCAGGGACGACCTCGAACGGGCCCTCGAAGCCGTCGAGGATGCGATCGAACGCGACGCCCATCTGGTAGGCCAGCGTCCATCCGGCGGCGTCGTATGGAGGCACGGGCGGCCCGCCCGGATAGGCCAGGTCGTTCGGGTGGTCCTGGGGCTCGAACATCGACAGGACGTGCGGCCGGAAGGCCTGGGCCGTTTTCACGACGTAAGAGCCCTTGGGATAGGCCCTTTCGCCGACCTTGAGTTCTTTCGTCGCCCGCAGGACCTCGCAGCCGTTCTTGAGCAGGGCGTTGACGAACTTCGTCGCCGTCAGGAAATCGGGCTGGTCGGACGGGATGACGTAGCCTCGGGGGTCCCGGGCGTTCTTGTCGAAGAGAAGGTCGTAGTATTTGAGCGGGACGCCGCGGGCGCGCCCGAATTCGCCGGCGGGTGCCGCAGCCGGGGCCGTCTCCCTCCCCAAGTCCTTGGCCGCGGCCGCCTCGACCGCGGCCACCATATCGGGCACGATCGTCCAGCTGTCCCGGCTCCCCCTCTCGATGGCGTGCCGGCCCATCAGGTACCGCCGGAACAGGAAATCCTCGCGGTTCTTCGAGGCCACGTCGAGGATGGCCAGGTCGGCCGTGATGGCGTATTCGATCGACTGGCGGAAATGCCATTTCTGCGGGGCGATCGGGAAAGGATAGTCCTCCTTCGGCAGGAGGCGCTGCGGGATGAACGGGATGTCGATGGGCGTCGGGCTGCCGATGGCCTCGGTCAGGATGCCGATGATGTTGTGGAAGTAGCCCGTGCTCCGCAGGCCGCCGTTCCACCAGGTCGAGTAGGAGGCGCCGGAGCGCATGATGGCTCCCGGCTTGCCCTCGGTAACAAAGCGGTTGTGCATGGCCGCCGAGACGAGGTCGATGCCGACCGGGATGAGCGGGTCGAAGACGTAGTTGAACGGGTCGCGGAACGGCGGGGCGAAGAGCACGGTCCCGGCCGGCCCCGTCTGGTGGTGGTTGTAGATGATCTGGGGATGCCAGTCGCGGTAGAGGACGCGGTTCACGGCCTCCGTCTCGGGCTGCGTCGCCATGTAGGAGTCGCGGTTGTCGTCGTGGCCGATGTACTTCTGGTAGAGGACGGGCAGGCCGCTCATGGTCCTCTTGAGCGCGTCCGTCTCGCGCATGTACCAATTGGCGACGAGCTCCAGGCCGTCGGGGTTGGACGGGACCGCGAGCAGGATGACGTCGTCGAGGAGGCGGCGCGTCTCGGCGTCGTCGCGGCTCGTCATCCGCCAGACGAGCTCGATGAGCTGCTGCGAGCCGAGGATCTCGGTCGCGTGGAGGCCGCCGTCGATCCAGACGACCGCCTTCCCTTCTGCGGCCAGGCGGCGGGCCTGAGCGTCGTCGAGGCCCTTGGCCAGGGCCATGCGCCGGGCGATGTCCTTGAAGTGGCCGAGCCGGGCCTGGTTCTTGGGCGAGGTGATAACGGCCATGACCATGGGGCGGCCCTCGACCGTGCGGCCGATATCGACGAGTGTCATGCGGTCGGACTCGGCGTCGAGCTTCTTCCAGTAGGCCAGGAGCTGCGTGTAGTTGACGAGCTTGTAGTCGTCACCGATATCGAATCCGAACTGTTCTTTCGGGCTGGTGACCTTGGCCCGGGCCGGGAGGACCTGGAGGCCCATGACGAGGGCCAGGAAAAGCGCCATGATCGGGAGCATGCGCGTGCGGAGTCTCATGGTCACTGCCTCCTTAAAGAACTCGGGGGGGACACGTACCTGGGTCCATGTCCCCGGTCACGCCCGATCGCAATCGATCTCAGCTCTTGCCCTTGGCCGCGTCGCGGACGACCCGGAAGCCGGTGTAATCCCGCGCTGTCTGACCGGTCCTAGCTTTCGCGTCCGCCGGACGGTCGGCGCTCCCGCCCATGGTCTTGCCGCTTCCGTCCTTGGCGACGGCCCATTCGGCGACGTTCCCGCCGAGGTCGAAGAGGAGGGCTTCGTCATCCTTGCCGGCGCCGTTGAAGCTGCCGGCTTCCTTGAGGAGTGGTGCCCCGCCTCCGAGGGCCTTGACTTTGGCTTCGAGCCGCCGGGCGTCGTCCGGGTTGAGGGCGTATCCCGCCCAGTAGTCGAGCGTGTTCTCGCCGCCCACTCCCTGGGCGAGGAGGGCGGCCTCCTCCTCGGTCGGCAGCCGCCAGGGCTGGCCGGTGAGTTTCGCGAGCCAAGCCGCGTAGGCCTTGGCCTTCTCGAAGGGAACGCCGTTGGCAGGGAAATTCTCCGTCCCCGGCGCCACGGCGTAGGACGGGTCGAAGGCCGCGTACTGCGCCCGCGTCACTTCGAACCGTCCGACCTCGAGCGCGCCCCGCTCGACGGCCTCCGGCACGAGTGCGCCGCCTGTTCTAGCCGCGACGCCGTACTTCGTCCCGACGCGGGCAATCACCTTGCGCCGCAGGGCCTGGGCGAGCGGCGAGTCCTTCTTGAGAGCCTCGTTGTCCGCAACAAGGGTCTTGAAAAAGTGCGTGTCGAGCCAGGCCATCTCCTCGTCGAGCTTCCTCAGCTGGTGGGCGTATTCCTGGAGCCCGTGCGGCTCGCCCGGGAAGAGGAGGAACTTCACCGGGACCTTGCCGAGATGGTAGAGCGCTCGGTAATGGGTCCAGCCCTGGCTGGTCGGCACGTTACGGTCCTCGGTGCCGAAGAAGATGATCGTCGGTGCCTTGACCTTGTCCATCTGGAAGAGCGGCGAGATGCGGATGTAGAGCTGCGGGTCCTCGAGCGGCGACTTGCCGAAATAGTACGTGTCGAACGATTCGCCGAAATCGACGTTGGCCCAGTCGCTGATGAACTCGACGTCGCCGGCCCCGGCCGCCACGACCTTGTATCGGTCCGGGTCGGCGACGCTCAGGGCGATCGAGAGGATCGATCCGTTCGACCAGCCGAAGGTCCCGATCCTGTCCGGGTCGACCATCCCCTTCCCGATCAGATGCTCCACGCCTTTTTCGATGTCCTCGACCGGATAATCGTAATAATGGCCGCAGCAGATGGACTCGACGAACTTGAGGCCGTAGTTCGAGCTGCCGTGGTAGTTCGGCTTGAGGATGAAGGCCCCGCGCTGGCAGATGAGTTGGTGGGCGTAGGCCCAGCTCTCATCCCACGCGTCCAGGTCGGCCCCGGCCGGGCCGCCATGGGGCGCCGTGAAGAGCGGGTATTTTTTCCCGGCCTGGTAATCCTTGGGGTAATAGAGGAGCCCCTCGACCTCCTCGCCCAGGGCGCCTTTCCAGCGGATGAGCTCGGTCCTGGCGACGGCCTTCCCCTTGAAACCGGGATTAAGCTCTGTGATCTTTACGGTATTGGTCAACTTTGCGCCGTCGAGCGTCGCCCGGAACCACTGCGTGGGCGTGCTGGCCGTCGAATACGCATAGACGAGAGTCTTGGCGTCCTCACTGACGGCGAAGTCGAACAGGTTCTGGACGTGCTCGCCCTCGAGGTCCGTCCGCTTCCAGGCGAGCCCGCTCTTGGTATAGCGCGCCGGAAGGAACCGGGCCCCGGCTGCGAGTGTCGCCATGAAGCCGTCCGGCGTTGCCCGGATGCCGCCGCCGAGGCCGTTCTCCCAGCCGAGGTCGACCGGAACGGTCCGGCCCGACGCCAGGTCGTGAAAATAGAGGAGCGTGATGGAGGCGGTGAAGAACCTCGCATCAGTCGAGAACGGCGCGCCGACATAGAAGCCGCTCCCGTCCCGAGCGCCCTCGACGCCCATGGGAGCGATCCGCTGCCCGGCGAAGAGCTCATGGCGCTCCCCCGTGGCAAGGTCGTAAACGAAGGTCTTCGGCAGGATCTTCTGGTCCCACTCGAAGCTGAGGTACTGGGCGTGGACGGTTAGCGCCCGTTTCCCGTCCGGGGTCGCGTCCCACGACTGGATGAAATCGGTGTTGTCCGTGAGCCGCGTGGCCTTCTTGTCCTTCACGGAGAGCTTGTAGAGGCGGACGGGCGGCTCGTGGGCGACGTCGTCGACGACGCGGGTCGAGTCCTTCTTCCGCTTGAGCTCCTGCTCGTAGAGGGCCGGATCCTCCTGGGCGCTGAAGATGATAGTCTCGCTGTCGATCCATTTGAACGACTGCACGCTGCGGGCCGTCTCCGTCACGGGATAGGGCTCGCCGCCCGGAAGGGTGATCAGCCAGAGCTGGGACTTCGCCAGGTCGGGGTTCGGCTTCGGCAGGGGCCGGCTGCTCGTGAAGGCGATCGACTCGCCATTCGGCGACCAGCGGGGCTGGCCGTGGATCTCGGTGCCGCGGGTGAGCTGGAACTCCTTTTTCGTTTCGAGGTTCGTCAGGAAAATATTCGAAACGCGGCCGTTCTTGTCCTTGTCCATCTGGGATCTCACCCAGACGGCCCATCTCCCGTCGGGCGAGATCTCCCATTGACCCGCACTTTCGGCGAGAAGGATGTCCTCGGCGGTCCAGGGAGCGATCTTCGCCTGGTCCGGTTTCGGCGCGTCGTCAGCAGCGGCGAGCGTTCCGGGAACGAGGGTGGCGGCCAGGAGAACGACGAGTCCGGAGAGCCAGGGTCTTTTCATGTGGCACCTCGAAGGATGGAAATCACAGATGACGGGATTTTTCACTTTTTCGCCGCCCCTTGTCAAGGAGCTAGCGCGCGAGCGTGAGGGTGAAGCCCAGCGAGCCGTGGTCCAGGCCCACCGCCGGAGTCACGTGATAGCGCTGGCGGTGATTACGCACGACGAGCCGGCCGACGAGACATCCGAGGACCCCGCCCACGAGGACGTCGGAAAGCCAGTGCTTGCTCTCGGTCACCCGCGACAATCCCACCCCGCCGGCCACCGTGTAGGAGAGGATGGGGACCCAGACGGTCTCCCGGTACTGCATGGCCAGGACAGTGGCCAGGGTGAAGGCCGTGATGGCGTGTCCCGAGGGGAAGGAATCATAGAGGCCGAGCTTTCCCTTCTCGTACATCTTGAAAAACCCGGCCGGGCCGGACCAGTGGTCGACGCCGCCCGCGGCTTCCGGACGCTGCCGCCCGAACAGGCCCTTCAGGAAGCCGACGAGGAGCTCGCTCTGGAGCATGGCGTTGGCGGCTAGGACGGCGGTCTCCGTCGACTTCTTGTCTCCCGCGATCAGGCCGACGGCCAGGAACGCTCCCGCCGTGCCCCAGGCGCCCCACGAACCCATCTTGGTGATGACCGGGCTCACGGCTCGGACCCAGCCGTGGTTGTCGCGGTAGTTCTTGAAGCCCCGGTAGATCGATTCGTCGTTGGCGATGAGGAGCCCGGTCGCCGTAGCCAGGGCGGCGATCGGCAAAATGTCCCGGGCCTGGATGTGGACCGGGTAGCTCCAGATCTGCCCGGCGTCTTTCAAAAAATCGCGGGTCAGGTTCCTAAGGGTGTATTTTTCCGGCGCCAGAGGAGCGGCGGCTATCGCGGCCGCCGGAGAGGTCAGCGGATTAAGGATGGCGAGGGAAAAAGCCGGCGCCGGGACACTTCTTGATCCTGCGGCGGGAGGTTCGTCTGATGAAAAAAGGGAGAACGGGAAAACGAGCAAGACGAGGAGGGTCGCGGCGCAGGCCCTGGACCGACTTCTGGCCAGCATCATTTTCAAACCCGCTTTCCTGATGGCCCTCCCGTGCATGTTAGCAGAATTCCGGCGGCTTGTTAATCCGTGACGAAGGGTATTGCATGAGCGGCCGGACCCGGATTCGGTTATAATAGACGCGTCCCCGAAGGGGAGGTTGTCATGATGAAACGAACGTCTTCCGGACTGTTCGCCCTGGCGGTCATGTGGGCCGGGGCCGCCGTCCTCGGTGGTTCCCTCCGCCCGGCGCCTCGGCCGGGCCATGGCCAGGAGGACCGCCCGAAATTCTACGTCGCCCGCGTCGTCTCTTCCGACAACGTGAAGAATCCTAACGGGGTCCTCGGAGAGCCTGACGGCCGTTACGCCGAGCTCGCCCCCGGCGGCCGGATGGTCCTTCTCATGGAGAAGCCGATCGTCTCCTCCTCGGGCTTCGACGACGGCCTCGTTGTTTCCAAAGGGGGGACGCAATACGGCTTGGAGGGATGCTTCATCGCCGACGTGACGAATGAGATACCCCAGCGCGCCTGGATGCCCCTCGCCGCCGGGATGTCGACCGGAGGCTTCCGCCTGACGTCCATGGATATGGGGAGGACGCCCGAGGGAAGCCCGGGGGTCAACATCATCCGGATCGCCAACGATGGCAAGGAGACCCTTCTCCTCGACGCCGTGGTCGGGTACGGCCGATAGCCTGGCTCCCCGTCCGCCCTTGAGGCCGGCCGCCGACTGTGATAGAATATTTCCTTGATTTCGGACAGGAAATAGTCGACGTCAGCAGTTACCCTCGCCGGATGAACCCCAGATGACGGCCATCCCGACCTCGTGTATCAAGAGAACGGACAAAGGAAAGACATGACGACATTTAAGGAATTGCATCTCGACCCCGGGCTCGCGCGCGGCGTCGCCGAACGTGGCTATACGGAATTAACTGATGTCCAGGACCAGACGCTGGCCCGGACGCTTCGGGGCAAGGACGTCGCTGTCCAGTCTCAGACGGGCACGGGCAAGACGGCGGCCTTCCTCATCACCATCTTCCAGAAGATGCTCGAGGCCGGGCCGGATGCCCGGAAGAAGGCCCTCATCATCAGCCCGACCCGCGAGCTCGCCGTGCAGATCGAGGGTGAGGCCAACCTCCTCAACCGGCACCTCGGGTTTTCGGTCGGCGCCTTTTACGGCGGGGTCGGCTACGCCACGCAGCTCGGGCTCATCAAGAACGGTGTGGATGTCATCATCGGGACGCCCGGCCGCCTGCTCGACCTCGCCGACAGCGGCCGCCTGAGCCTGAAGGACGTCGGCTATCTCGTCATCGACGAGGCCGACCGGCTCTTCGACATGGGCTTCCTGCCGGACCTGCGCAAGATCATCCGCAAGCTGCCCGAGCGGACGCGCCGCCAGAGCATGCTCTTCAGCGCGACACTGAACCGCGTCTCCCGGCTCGTCGCCGCCGAATACCTGAATGACTCGGTGTCCATTACCGTCACGCCCGAGCAGCTGACCGTGGACACGATCACCCAGGAGCTCTATCACATCAAGAGCCACATCAAGCTGAACCTCCTCCTCGGGCTCCTGCAGCGGAGCGCCCCCCGCAACGTCCTTATCTTCGCCAACATGCGGCACCACGCCTTCCGCCTGGCCAAGGAGCTCGAGGCCAACGGCTACCGCGCGTTCTACCTGAGCGGCGACCTGCCGCAGAAGGACCGGCTGCGGGTCATCCGCGATTTCATGGCCGGCAAGTTCCCCATCCTCGTGGCCACGGACGTCGCGGCCCGGGGCCTCGACATCGAAGACCTGGAGATGGTCATCAACTACGACATGCCGCAGGACTTCGAGAACTACGTCCACCGCATCGGCCGGACCGCCCGGGCCGGCAAAGGCGGCAAGGCCATCACCCTGGCCAGCGAGGGTACCTCCGCCCACCTCGAGGCCATCGAGCGCTTCATCGGCATGAAGATCCCGGAGAAGCCCGTGACCGACAATCTCTTCGCCCGCGACCTGAGCCTGGAGAAGATGCCCAAGCAGGGCTGGGGGCGAGGGCCGCGCCCCGCAGGAGGCCGGTCCGGCCGCAAGAGGCGGACCGGGAGCGGCGGCGGTTTCGGAAGTGGCCGAAGTCACTCCGGCCCCAGGCGCTGAGCCATCCCAGGGCCTCGGGAGGCCCTCAGACCCTCTGTCTCGTCGGGCGAGGATCTCTGCTCAATCCGCGCGGCGTCCGGACGCCAGCCGCCGATTGGCGGTCACCTCGAACAGATCGGACATCCGGCTGAACCCGGCCTCGAGCCGATCGCGGAAAGGCCGGAGAGAGTCGCCGATCTCGGCGGGCACCCCGTCCTGCCAGGGCAGGCGGTAGCGGTCCGCCTCCATCGCCTTGACCTCGGCGGCGAGCGCTTGCCTCCACTTGTCCTGGGGTCCGCCCGCCGGGCCGGGGCCGAGCTTCGCCAACTGGCACTGGAGCATCGGCAGGACGAGCCTGTGGATGCGCATGAGATGCATGTCCTTGCTCACGGCCAGGGCGTCCTGGTCGTCGGGGTCCGTCGCGTCGCGGCCGGGCCCGCGAAACTCGAGGCCGGTGCCGTCCATGGGCGTCTTCTTCAGCCAGGAATAATAGGCGACGACATAAACGTAGCAGTACTCCCCGGCGCCCATCTCTTTCGCCAGAAGCGCCTGGGTGCGGCTCTTCAGGAAATCCGAGATCTGGGGGACTAATCCGACGCTGGTCTTAAGCGCCTGGAAAACGCCCCCCGCCGACCTGTCACGGGCGCCCGCGGCGTCACGGCTCTTCATCAGGGCATCGAGCGACTCCTCGAGCTTCGCCCGGGCCGGGGCCGCCGCGTCGCGCACGGCCAGGAAAACCTCCAGTCGGCCGGCCTGGATGGCCCCCCCGGGGTCGGGGCAATAATCCTCGATGCGGCCGTACTTGGCCGTGACGGACTTCATGAGCTCGTCCGACTCCCTGAACCCCTGAGTGGCGTTCCGAACAAAGAGGTAGCCGCCGATGACGATGATGATGGCGATGAGGACGATGCCGCCGCAGCCGATCCCCAGGCCGACAAGCCACTTGTTGGAGGATTTCTTGAGCGTCATTTCCATGGATGATCTCCTTAATGGGGCAACCCGAAAACGAAATAGACGAGGCAGAGGAGCCCGAGGACGACCGCGCCGGGCTTGATCTCCCGCACCCGGCCCGTGACCAGCTTGAAGAGAGGCCACAGGACGAGGCCGGCCGTCAGGCCGTTGGCGATGTTGTAGGTGAAGACCATGACGACGATGGTGGCGAAGGCCGGGACGAGCTCGGTCATGTCCCCAAAATCGATGTTCCGGACAGAGCCGATCATCAGCACGCCCACGGCGATGAGGGCCGGACCGTAGGCGTAGCGGAGATGCTGGAGCGGCTCGACGAGCGGAATGAAGAAGAGCGACAGAACGAAAAGGCCGGCGGTCGTGACGGCCGCAAGGCCCGTCCGCGCCCCCTCGCGGATGCCCGTGGCCGATTCGATATACGCGCCGCTCGTCGACGTGCCGACGAGGGCGCTCACGACGCAGGTCGCGGCATCAACCATCATCGGCCGTTCGATCTGCGGGAAATCCCCCTTCTCGTCGAGCATCCCGCCGGCGGCGCCGACCCCGACGAGCGTGCCCAGGGTGTCGAGGAAGCCCATGATGAAGAGCGTCAGCAGGATAGGCAGGAAGCTCAGCCGCAGCACCCCGGCGATGTCGAGCTTGAGGGCGATCGGCGCCAGGCTGTAAGCTCCCGTGAAGGGCAGCGCGGCCACGGCCCGGGGCGCCTCGCCCAGCCCGAGGGCATAACCCAGGGCCGCCGTGACGCCGATGCCGATGAGGATGCCTCCGCGAACACGAAAATGGAGGAGGACGGAGATGAGGAGGAAGCCGAGGACGGCGAGCAGGACCTGGGGGCTGCGGAGATTGCCGATCTTGAGAGGGACATCAGGTGCCAAAAGGGCGGACGAGCCGCCACGGAGAAGGGCCTGAGGGGCCATGCCGGCGACCGAGCTCGTCACGATCCCCGTCTCGTAAAGGCCGATAAAAGCCAGGAAGAGACCGATGCCGACGGCGAAGCTGTGCTTGAGGCTCGTGGAAATGGAGTTCGCGAGCCACGACCGGACGCGGAGGAGTGTAATGAGGGCGAAGGCCAGTCCGCTCACGAAAACGGCCCCGAGCCGCAGCTGCCAGCCGATGCCCATGGCGGCCAGGCCGAAGGCGATGAAGGCGTTCTCGCCCATGTAAGGCGCGACCGCAATCGGCCGGTTGGCGTAAAGGCCCATGGCGAGCGTGCCGAAGGCCGCGGCCAGGATGGTCGCCACCGTGCTCGGCCCCTGCGGGATGCCGGCGAAACTGAGGATGGCCGGGTTGACGACGATGATGTAGGCCATCGTGATGAAGGTCGTCGCTCCGCCGAGGACCTCGGTCCGGACGGTCGTCCCCTTCTCGCCGAGCTTGAAGAACCGCGCGACAGGCGAATCCGCCACGCCCAAAATGTAACCGAGGCCGGAGCCGGTGTCAATAAAGAGGGGGTGCCGAGATCAATAATGGATCTCCGTTTCCACGGTGAAGAATTTGTAGTCCTTATAGAGGATCGTGGTCTGGGACCGGACGTGCTTTTTCCCGTTCTTGATATAGGCCTCCTCGGTCGTGTCCTTGCTCGGAAAGCGGAGGCCGTTCTTCTCGAGGCCGTACTCCGTGATGGACGTCAGCTGCGGCGCCGCATCTAGCTCCCGCGCCTTGTCGTTGATGACCTGGAAGTTGCCGACGGACGTCTGGTCCCAGGAGATCTTGACGACGCTGCCGTCGTCCTCCCGGACCCAAACCCGGCCGAAGCAATGCGGGCGGTCGAGAGTGGTCTTCGGGGAGGCTTCGATGATCACAATCGTGTTGCCGTCCCGGGTCTCCTCGCCGACGATTCTATAGTCGTGTTGGGCCTGCGAGCTGTCCCCGACGAGCCCGATCGGGCCGAAGAGGGCATTCTCCACTCTGATGCTCTGCGTGGCGGGTACGGGTCGCCGCCCGGAGGCCCCGGATCGCTAACTCCCCTCTCGTCATGATGATATTCCCGGCCTCGGAGCGATGTCAACAATGTGAGACCAGGGCGACCCGCCGGAGGACCCGGGCAGGCGGGGGCCGCGTCCCGTGGTATATTAGAAGCATCCTCAAAGAAGGGAGGTGCGTCATGGTTTACGCGCAGAATGTCCGCGGGATGATCGTCCTGGCCGCGGCCGCAGCGTTGGTCTTGTCGCCGGCGTGCGCCCGGGGGCAGGAGAAGACGAAGACTCAGACCGTGGAGATCAAGGAATACAAGGGCGAGAAGCTCGACCCGATCGAGAAGTTCGAGGAGAACTCGATCAAGGGACCCCAGCATGTCGATATCAAGGCCTACAGGCTCGAGGTCGGCGGGCTCGTGGGGAAGCCGCTAAGCTATTCCTACGATGAGGTCCTGGGGCGGCCGGCCCAGTCCAAGGTCACCATCATCCACTGCGTCGAGGGCTGGGATGTCAAGGTCCTCTGGGAGGGCATACCGCTCACGGCCCTGCTCGACGAGGCGGGCGCGAAGCCGGCCGCGAACACGGTCATTTTCAAGTCGGCCGACGGCTATTCGACCTCCCTGCCGCTCGCTTACATCCGGGAAAAGAACATCCTCCTCGCCTTCAGGATGAACGGCCTGACGCTGCCCGAGGCGCGGGGCTTTCCCTTCCAGGTCGTCGCCGAGGACAAGTGGGGCTACAAGTGGGCCAAGTGGGTCACCTCGATCGAGCTCTCGAACGACCCGAATTATAAGGGCTACTGGGAGAGCCGGGGCTACAATAACAACGGCGACCACGCCGGCCCGATGTTCGAGAAAAAGAGATAAAGAGGGGCAGCGGCGCTCGATCTAGATCTTAATAAGGATCCTGCGCCGGTAGAGCCAGTAGCACATCAGCCACAGGAGCGCCCAGGCGGCGAGGCTCGTGGCGATCTCCGCGCCCATATGCCCCGTCCAGCCGAACGATACGTTCGTGAACGGCCTGACCAGGTGTGACAACCACTCCGTCGCCCCGGTCTGGGTGAAGATGTAGATGAAGAGCGAGTTCATGCCGACGATGTTGAAGAAGACCGTCCCCGTCCGCACGCCCTTGACGTCGACGAGCCAGTAGCAGAACGCGAGGGCCAGGAGGCAGAAGCCGCCGCTGGCGATGACGAACGAGCTCGTGCAGATGCGCTTGATGACCGGCGTCACGGGATTCAGGGCGAAGCCGGCGACCACGCCCAGGAGCCCGGTCAGGGCCAGGACCCTGAGCTTCTTTGCGGCCGGCCGCTTGCTCATGAGCCACTGGCCGGCGAGCACGCCCCAGATGGTGTGAGCCGTCGTCGGAATGGCGTTAAACGAGACCCAGTGTCCCGCCGAGAGCTCGCCCGAGATCAGCATATCCACCCAGGAACCGAAGTTGTGGTCGGGGACGAAGGCCTGGTTGAACCCCGGGACCCAGAAGACGCGGTAAATGACCTCGGTGAGGAGGATCAGGCCGAAGCTCAGGGCGATCTGCTCGCGGGCCGGCCGTCTCATCATGAAGTAGGCGATGATGTAGGTCACCGACAGCTGGGCCAGGACGTTCTGGAAGCGGAAGGTGATCCGCCCCGGCTCGATGCAGTAGAGGGCCCAGCCGATGACGAGGAGGAGCAGGGCCCGCCGGATGGCGTGCCGGGTGATGCGGCCGCGGCCTTCGCCGCGCGCCTCGCGGTTCGCGGTCGACAGGGCCAGGGCGACGCCGACGATGAACATGAAGAAGGGCTGGACGAGGTCCCAGAAGCGGAGTCCGTTCCAGGAGTGATGGTCGAGCTGGGTGCCGATGGCGTGGAGGATCGTCCCACCCAGGGAGGGGTCGCGGAGCCGTTCGTAGAGGAGCGTGCTCTCGCCAATCAGCAGGAACATCGTGAAGCCGCGGAAAAGGTCCAGGGACCGCAGCCGTTCTTTGATGGGGGCCGTCACGGATGCGTCGACGCTCATTCGTCACCTCCCGGCGCTGAGAACGTATCAGCCTTCGGTGACAAACGATAGCCGAGCCGCACTCGGCCTGTCAAGGAGCGCGTGATCAGCGGCCCTTGAGCGCGGCCAGGCGCCCCGCGGCCTCCTCGACCGGCGCCAGGCCGGCGTCGGCGCCCTTCCAGATCAGAGCCAGGGCCTCGTACTGGGCGAGGGCCTTGGCCCGTTGCCCCTTCTCCTCGTAGAGCCGGGCCAGCCGCAGGCGGCTGAAGGGATGGATGAGCTGCTGCCTGCGCGCTATGGGGTTGGCCGAGGTCAGCCCTTCGTATTCGGCGATGGCCTTGTCCCTGTTGCCGGCCGCGGCCCAGCCTCGGGCCGGGATGTCGTTGATGAGGGGGATGTTGTTCTGGAGCAGGGTCCCGATCGCGCCGATGACGATGGTCGTCTCGCCCATCTTCTTGAAGGCTTCTGCAGCCGCGGCCCCGCGGCCCTGGCTGAGCTCGATCTCGCTCAGGAGAAAGTGGTAGGAGTTGTTGAACCAGAAGAGGGACGGATCCTTCTGATCGCTGGCCCTGGCCTTGTCGATCTCGGCAAGCCGGGCCTTGGCCTGGTCCAGGCGTCCGCTCCGGACGTCGTCTAGCCCGAGGTAGAACCCGTAGAGGAGGGAGTTGAACAACCCCGACTGGATCTTGTGCGCGGCCCGGAAGTCGAAGCGGTCCTTGGCGAACTTGAGGAACAGGTCCTCTTTCCCCCAGTCATAGCAGATCCAGATCCTGGCCCTGTAAAGGCTGTCGATCCCTTCGTTGTTGTTCTCGCTGGCCAGGAGCACCTGGGCCTTGTCCAGGTCCTCGAGGGCCGTCCGGATGTTCCCGAAGAGATAATGATAAATGGACCTGAGCTGCCAGCCCACGGACTCCATCCCCTTGGAATAGGCGCTGGCGATGTAATCGTCGATCCACTTGACGGCCTGGGCGTAGTTCTCGGTCAGGGCGTAGATATAGGAGATGCGGCAGGCCGAACCGAAATCCGGCCTGATCCGCAGGGCCTCCTTGTATTTTTCGATCGCGGCCTCGAACTTGCCCATGCGGAAATAGAGATCGCCCATCGAGTCATGGGGGTTGGCGTCCCCCGGCGCGATGGAGGCGTAGAGCTCGAACTGCCGGATGGCCTCGTCGTACTTGTTCTGATAGCCGTAGGTGTAGGCCAGCAGGTTGATGGCCGTGCCGTACCGGGGGTCGAGGGCCAGGGCCTGCTTGAGCTCCGCCACGGCCTCGTCGTACTTGTTGGTGTTCATGTAGAACTGCCCGAGCTCGGCCCGGCACCGCTTCTCGTCGGGATAACGGGCGATGATCTTTTGGAGGGTCTGGAGGTATTTTTCCGGATTATGGTCGACCCAGTTGGCCAGCTGCGCCTGGATATAGAGGCCCTCCTTTCCCTTGACCCGGCCCCCCAGGGTCTTCAGCTTCTCCATGCTCCCCCGGGCGGCCTCGGCGTTCCCCATGAGGGTGTAGACCTTCCACAGGTAGGAATGGGCCATGGCGAACCCTGGATCGAGCTCGACGGCCTTCTCCAGGGACCGGCGGGCGTCGGCGTAATAGAACTTCTCGAACTCGTCCCGGCCCTGGAGGAATGCGTTGTAGGCGTCCAGGGAGGCCGTGGTCACCTCCGTGATCGGCGCCGGGGCGGCCCGCTGGGCCCGGCCGAACCCGCCGACGATCTCCCGGCTCAGCTCGTCGATCTGCTTCTTGAGGATGCTGTCGACGCCGTCTCCACGGGCCCCGACCGTCGCCAGGATCCTCTTGGTGGGCACGTCGAGGACCTTGACATCCGTGGCGAAGGCGTTGCCGGCCTTGACGAAGCTGCCCAGGACGATGGCCTGGATGCCGTCCATCCGGCAGAGCTCGAACCCGAGGTCGCGGCCGATGACGCCGGGGTCCTCCCGGCCCGACTGCCGGACGAGGTCCCGCAACCGCTCCCAGCTCGAGACGCGGAGGAACTGCGACTGCTCGAGGCTGGTGATGAGGAGGTTGGGGATGGCCGCCTGGAGATAGTCGTAGGCCTTGTCGCCGGTCTGGTTCTCGAAACTGATGACGGCCACGGACGGCCTCTGCTTGAGCGGGGGCGGGGGCGGCCCGATGAAGGCGCGCCAGCCGACGAGGGCCGCGGCGGCGACGCCCAGGACGGCCGCGGCCGGGACGAGGACCTTCCTCAGGGTAAACTTGACCGTGATCTCCCGGGAGGTGCTCGGCTTGCGCCGTGGAGCGAAGCGCTCGGTCGTCGGCAGCCCCTCCTCGACCCCGGCCAGGTCGGCCAGCAGCTCCTCGGCCGAGGCGTAGCGGCGGGCCTTGTCCTTCTCCAGACAGCGAAGGATGAGGCGGCTCAGGTTCTCGGGCACCTGTGGATTGACCTTGCGTGGAGGCGGCGGGACCTCGTTCTTGTGTTTAAAGGCGACGGCGAGCGGCGTGTCGCCGTCGAAGGGGACGCGGCCGGTGACCATCTCGTAGAGGATGATACCCAGGGAATAGATGTCGGATCGGCCGTCGATCTCCCGGCCGTCGACCTGCTCCGGGCTCATGTACTCCGGCGTGCCGACCATAGCCCCGTCCGCGGTGATGCCGCCCGTGGCGAGCGAGCGGGCGATGCCGAAGTCCATGATCTTGGCGTTGCCCTCGCGGTCGATCATGACGTTGCTCGGTTTGAGGTCACGGTGGACGACGCCGAGCTTGTGGGCCTCGGCCATGCCCTCGGCGACCTGGCGGGCGACAGACACGGCCTTGCCAACGGTCAGGGCCCCCATCCGGCGGATGAGCGTCTTCAGGTCCTCGCCGCGCACGTATTCCATTGTGATGTAGAGGACCCCGCCCTCCTCGTGGAGGTCGTGGAGCCGGCAGACGTTGTGGTGGGAGACGCGGCGTGCGGTCCTCAGCTCGTTGCTGAAGCGCTGGACGGTCTTCTTCTCCGCAGCGATCTCCGGCTTGAGGAACTTGATGGCGATCTCTTCGCGGATCTTGCGGTCGAAGGCCCGGTAAACGTTGCCCATGCCGCCGCGCCCGAGTTCCTCGATGACTTCGTAGCGGCCCGCGAAGACCGTGCCGCGGGTGAGCTCATCGGACGGCGTCTCGAGGGTCCGGGTGAAGGATGGGCGGACCTCGGGGGCGAGCTTCGTGCCGCACTCGGCGCAGAAGCGGGACGTGTCCGAGATTTCAGAGTGGCAGTTGGGACATCTCATCTCGTGCCGTCCCCCCATAGGCGCCCCGAGCTTAACACCCGTGCCCGGCCCGGTCAAGAAGCCGCGCGGCTTCTAAGCGACCGTCATCCGGAACTTACAGCGCCGGCCGCCCCGGAGCACGGAATCGACCAGCTCGACCTCGACCGGACGGCCCAGGATCCGCTCGTGCATTTCCTTGACGTAGCCGACGGAGCAAAGGCAGTACGTGGGGGAGATCGTCCCCGGCTTTTGGGCTTCGGCCATCGGGCAGAGGCAGATCGCCTCGGGGGACGGCTTCCCCGTCTCCGCGCTGCCGACGAATTCGGAGGAAATGACCCTGCCTTCGATCGAGTAGCCCCGCTCTCTCCCCTTGCCGGCGATCCAGGCCGAGAACTTTTCGAAGGCGTCGGGCTCGGGCTTCTTCCTCGGCGGCCCGGCGTAGGCGGCAAAGCAGGATTTCCCGTTAGCCACCATCAGCCGCCGGCGGGACGGCTCGTCGAGCGTCTGGTCCACAGCCTCGAAGAACCGCCGGACCCAGCCGTCGCCGAACTCCATGCGCTTGGCGGCCCGCTCGACCGTCTTGTCGCCGGGCTTGGTCTGGTCGATGGCCTTGGGCGGGGGCGGTGTCTGGGCGGGTTTCGAAGGTGAGGTCTGCCCGCCGAGTGCGGCGTGCATGCTAGCCGCCGCGGCGCACATGCAGGTGCCGGCGCCGACTTTGCCCAGGGCCGCCAGGAATTCTTTCCGATTGATGCGTTTGTGGGTCATGCTCTTCTCCCCTCTGCCAAGATTGTCAGCATTTTTCGTGCCATCCAGCACAGGAATTTCCTCAGGATTCCCCCCCTTGGTGTCCCGGAAACGGGTCAGCGGACGTGCACCTCCACGCCAAGGAAGTTTACGTTTCCCCACGGATATTAACAAGGAAGCAAGAATGCCGGGGGCCGGGCTCGAACCGGCATGGAGTTTGCACCCCGAGGAATTTTAAGTCCCTTGCGTCTGCCAATTCCGCCACCCCGGCGATAAGGGAAAATTATCACGGTTAGGGAGCCGCGGTCAATTCCGTGCCCTGATCAGGAGCTAAGCCGAGAAAACCAAGGCCTTCATGCTCGGCGTAGGAGCGGCACCCGAGCCTTCAGCGGGACGCCGGCGGCTTCGCTAAGAGCCTGTCATAGAGGCCTGAGATCTTGGCCATTGCCGCGGCCACGTAGCCGTTAAGCTTTTTCAGGGCCTCTTTTTTATTCACGGCAAAGAGCGCCGAAAAATCGGCCTCGAAGGCCTTCCGGTTGTCAATGAAAGATGTCTCGGCCGGCCGGAGCTCGCGTCTGATGGTCCCGATCATCCCTCCATAGTCCGCTTCAACCAGCTTCTGGAGCTCGAGGACCCTTGTCTGGAGAAGCTTGTCTTTCTCGACCTTGAGCTCCGACTCGTCGAAGTGCTGTCTGTACAGGATCTCGTAATCATGGTCGCCGGCCCCCAAGCCCGCGCCGGGCGGCAGGTCTTCCACTCCGTAATAAAGCGGCCAATAGATCGTCGTGTCCGGTTTTCCGAAGGCCAGCCAGATCCTGACCGAGATCGGCTCCGGGCGCTTCCGGTTGAGCACCGCGATGAAGGAGTTGATCGTCGAGGCCGTGCAGATGGTCCTGAATTTGGTATGGTTCGGAGTCCCCGTCTTGTAGCCATCGGTCGCGTCGTATTCGGTTCCCTCGTAGTGATCCCGGAGGAGGGACATCAGGGATTCAGGCGTAACTTTTTTCCCGGGCTTGAACGAGAACGGATAATCCCCCCTCGTCTCCCATGTCCTGCCGCTGAGGATCGTCAGTCCTCTCCAGCTGCGCAGAGTGTTGCGGTCCAGGATGGGGTCCGGGCCCGGTGTCCTTTGGAAGGCCTTTTTGAAATCGAACGGTCCGTTCTTCGCCTCGTCGTACCAGCCGTTCATCCGCGCATACTCGACGATGTCCGGGCTCCCCATGAAGAGGTCGGGGTCGCTCGGTCGGATCGATCGGATAGTGTAACTGTTCGGGATAACGGCGACCTCGTCGTCGGGGACCCGCTCGGCGAACCAGTGGCGGCCCCTGATGACGGCCAACATCCAGGCCTCGTTCTTGTCGGCGATCGAATAGGTCCTGCCGGAGTCCCGATAGCCGTATTTTTCGACCAGCTCACCCGCAATCTTCACCGCTTCCCGGGCGGACCTTGCCTTTTCGGCCATGATCCTCCTGAGCATCCAGCCGATGCCGCCGTCCGTGAGGTCCTCCCTGGTCTCCCTGGACGGGCAGCTGTCCGAGGTGATAACGACGCCGTGCTCGTTGATGAAGCTGTCGGCGGATTCCTGGCCTGCCGCCTCGATCCAGAGGAATCCGTTCGTCTTCCCGTCCGTTTCGAAGGCGCCGCCCTGCCCCAGGCCGACCTTCTGCGGCCCGCCGTAATCGCGGGCCCGGATCTTGCGGACGTTGACGATGATGTCGCCGTAATCGTCCTCGTTGTGGGCGACGATGACCGACCCGTCGGCGCTGGCCTTCTTGCCCACGAGCACGGTGAAGCACTCGGCGCCCCGGCGCTCTGCGGCCAAAGAAAGTGAGGCCAGCGCGAAGAAGAGTGAGGCGAGAGCGAATATCGTTTTTGCCTTTTCCCTCATGGGCTTCCTTTCGAAGCGTCCCGGCGTTCTATCGATCTCTCCATCCCAGCCTCGGCCGGGCTCCGCCTAATGTACTCCTCGGCAAACCGGGTTTTCAAGCCCGGGCCAAAGACCGTTGTCCAGAGATGCTCTATCGGCCGTCGTTCCAGACGATGTCGCCGCGCTCAAGGCTCCAGTCGTCGCCGAACCAGCCGAGGGCCCGCACGCCGTTCGTTCCCGAACGGAGCGTTTCGGCCGAGAAGAGCATGAGGTCGGGGAATCCGGCGCCGGAGATGAAGTACTGTCCAGGGCAAGCCGCGACCCAGCCGGCGCGCCCGGTCCAGGCGACAACTCCGACCGAGGCGGTCTCGCTTCCGGGACGAGGCCTGACGAAATAGGCGGCGAGGTCGGTTCCCGTGTAATTTCGGCCGCCGATCCGCGTCCTGCCGTTGCGGACCTCGACCGGGCAGCCGGAGAGAAGCCGGGGCCAGGCGGCGTTCGTGTCGGCGTTCCCATAGAGGATGACGTTCCGGTCCTTGGCCTTGACCGGGTCGAAGGCCGTGTCCGGAACGACCTCCACGCCGCTGTTGCCGCGGACCCAGAACATCTCGGCGTCGAAGCGGGCCTTGCCGAAGGCGCGGGCCCTGTCCGCCGCGTCGCCGCCCGTTCCGTAAACGAGGATAAAGCCGTGACGGAAGGCGTCCTTGAAGCCTCCGGAGCGGTGGGGGCCTTTGAGGCCGGGACCGGGCGGCCCGGTCGGGAGCCACCCTTTCTCGCCGCGTTCGAGGAAGATCCGGGACGCGCCCGGCGCCGGCGACGCCTCGACTTTCGAGCCGTCGAGCTCGATCATGACCCTGGCCCCGGCGGCGGGCGCCGCAGCGTCGAGCGCCAGGCGCAGAACGTTCTCGGTCGTCCCCTTGAACGCCGTCCCCGCCTCGTTTTTCTCGAGCGCGACCTTGCTGTATTCGAGCGGACGGATCTGGGCCAGAATCTCGATCCACCTCGAGCGGGACGAGATCCCCGGGTTCGCAGAGACGAATTCGATCTTCCGCGCAGCCGAGTCGGCCGGCCGGACGCGCTCTTTGAGGAATTCGAAGAGAGGCGGCCAGTCGACGCACTCGCTCCCCCACCAGTGCCCGGCGCCCGGCCGCTCGTAATAGCAGAAATCCGGATGGAACGTGCCCAGGAGCTCGCGCATGGTGCGGGCCTGGGTCACAGGAACGTTGTCATCCTGGTCGCCGTGAAGGACATAGATCCCATAATGGAGATAATTACGGGCCAGGTTCGTCGTCTCGCTGGGATTGTTGGCCCGGGCTAGCATCCGCTCGACGGGCGAGGGATCCTTGTAGACGATACCCCCGCCGTAGGAGGAGAAGCTCGTCCAGCCGGCGCTCGGGGCGATGGCCGCCCATGGTCCGGGCGCCGTCGCGCCGATCTGCCAGGTGCCGTGACCGCCCATGGAGTGGCCGGTGAGATACGTTCGTTCGGGATCCGTCCCGAAGATGCGGGAAGCCTCGGCCAGGACCTCGAGAGCATCGAGCCGGCCCCAGTCCTCCCAGTCGAATCCGTAAGGCCGCCGGTTGGTCGCGGCCACGATATAGGCCCAGTCCTTGGGCTTGTACGCGCGGGCCTGGCCGATGGCCTCGACCCCGGCGCCATGAAGGGTCAGGACGAGGGCGGGCTTTCCGGCCGGGACCTGTGAGCTGTCGCCGCCGACGGTTCTTGGCGCCACGGCGAAATACTGGACGCTCCGGTCAATTTCGCTGACGAAGGTCCGCGCATGATGGGCGGAGGGCGGGAGGGCCTTGAGCTCGATCTTGAACGGGGGAGTCTCGATCGTCCGGCGGCCGGCGCGCACCCTGGCCAGGAGTTCGACTGGGACCGTCCCTTCTGCTGTCGGCGGATCGATCGACAGCGGGACGGCCAGTTTTTGGGTCATGAGCGGCGCCACCGTCACGTCGACTCCGGCGCGGCCCTCGCGACCGCCGGCGCGGCAGATAATCTCGACGCGTGCCAGCCTCTCTCCTGTCGCGTTGACCAGGCGCAATCCCGCCCAAACCGGCCCTTTTCCCCCGAGAATGAGGTCCGGGAGCGTCATGTCCGCGTCCGTGAAGAAGACCTCGGCCTGAGGATCGACGAGCCGGCCGCGGAACCGGCCCCGCTCGCACTGAATGAGGAACTCGTTCCGTCCCTTGACCAGGCGCACGGGATGGCGGACCCAGTCGGCGCCGTATTTTTCGCCGCCGCGCGGCTCGCCGTTGACGCGGGCGACGTAGAAGCTCGAGGCCTCGAGGACCATCGTTCGCGCCCGTTCCGAGTTCACAACGACAAGAAGGGTCCCGCCGGCGAGGGCCGGGTTCTCGATCCAGCCTTCGGCGCCCGCCGAAACGCGGGTCCAGCTCTGGGGTCGGCCTGCGGCGTTCGTGCCGACGACGAGCCCCTCGCTCGGCGCGGCCATCGTCCCCGTGGCGAGCTGCCAGGCCAGGAGGTCCGAGGGAACGGGCGAGCGTCCGAGGAAGCCGATGAGGCCGACGGCTAGGCCCTCGCTCAACTTAAGCTCCTTGGCCGCCGCACTGAGCGTGAGCGCCGTTGAGATCTTATCTTTAGCGGTTGACGAAGAGGGGTTCTGAGCCTGGGCGGCCATCGCCGCGATCATGATAGCGAGAGTCCAGCCCGTCGGTCGAATTCTCATTCGCGATGGCATCGTTTCTCTCCCGATCTCAATAACGCCAGAGCTCCCGCGCCGCGCCCAGGGGATTCGTGGCACTGTCGACGTAGCTCTCGAGCTGCCGGTAGCCCTCATTGACGCACTCGCAGATGCCGCCAGTTCTGAAGTCCTCAACGAGGTCGCGGAACATCCGCACGGCGAGTTCGGGGGCGCGGCCGGCGATGGCTTTCATGACCCATCCGGACGCGGTCGCCCAAAAAGCGCCGTTCTGGTATTTGTCCTTCTCGACGGGGTAGAGCTGGCGCTGCCAGTACTCCCCGCGCGGGAGGTGACGGACCTGCCCGCGCCAGACATAGCGATCGTAATTCGAGACGAGATAATCGACGATGCGGTCTCTCCGCCCCGCCATCGGGAGATCGGCGGCGACGGCATAGGCATTGCCCCAGATATCGACCTGCCGGCAGTCGACCGAGGCGGCCAGGAACATTCCGGCCCTGTCGTCCCATAGCGAGCCGATGTGCTTTTCGATAGCCGCCGCCCGGGCCAGGAGATCGTCCCGCGTCGCCGCCTTCCCGTAACGGCCCTCCCACCGGGCCAGCATCTTCGCCGCGCGCCAGTAGAGGACGGATTCCATGAACAGGTCGCCCGTTTTCGCGACCGTGTCCGTGAAGCCGTAGGGCGAATGGGGCTGGCGCGGGTCGTTCCAGACGAGCCCGTTCGCGCCGCGGGGGATCCAGTCCATGCCGCGGACGAGGGCGGGCCCCCATTCCGCGTAGAGAGTGGCACGCTCCCCCTGCGGAAGCTGTCCGAGGAAGCTGTCGACCGCGAAGACGAGGAACTGGGCGTTGTCGATGTTGGGCCCGCCGAGCGGCGAATCGGCCGAACCCGCCGAGTAGACTGCACGCCCGTCGGCCTGGACCCGGTCGGGCACGGCGCCGTCCTCCCTGACGCCTCTGACGAGGTGATCGATGCACCGTTCGATTATCCCTTTGGACATGAGATATCCGGCATACTCCACCATGGACGCGAAATCCCGCGTCCAGAGGGCTGCGTAGTGGGTCTGGCCGTCCGGCGTGTAGAGGGGCGTCCCGTCCGAGGCCTTGATAAGGCATCCGTCGAGAAGCTTCTTCGTGGTTCTCTCGAGAAAAGCGAGGTCCATTTTAAGCGCGGTGGCATCGGGCGTTTGCTCCGGGATGTCGCCCCGGAGCGGCCGGTAGAGGCGTCCTCTGAACGCCGGCTCGCGCAACAGGACCGCTTGGAGGAAGCGGAAGCTGTCGGCGAGATAACCTTCGTAGCCGGTGGGCCTCCCGTCCCAGCTCGTCCAGTCGATGCCCTGGCCGCCGGCGTCGCGGACACCGTTCTGGAACTCTCCGCGGGCCTGGCGCTCGAGCATGACCCGCAATACTACGTCGGCCCTCTCCCCCTCGCCGAGGACGTAATGCGCCGCCAGGAAATGGAGGACCTGGCCGGCGGTGATGCCGCCGTTCATGTACCAGCCAAAGGTGTCCGTGCCGTCCTCGCGCGCCGGGATGCCGATGGCGTCCGGCTGGAGATAGTCGCTCCGGCGGACGGGGACGAGCATGGGCGGGACGCCCAGGTCGAAGCGCGTGAAGCCCACCTCTCCTATCTTCTTCCACAACCGATCGAGGATCTGCCGTCCAAGCGCCGGCTCGACCAGCCCGTATTCGATGGCCAGGCCGTTCAGCGTCGGCGAGGCGTAATCGTGGAGCTCGCCGTCGGCGCTCTTCCACCAGGCCAGCCACCCGGTTTTGGGATTGTAGAGCGTTTTCGTATAAACGGATTTCAGCCGGTCGGCGAGCCGGGTGTAGCCGGCCGCCCTGTCCGCTCTCCCCAGCCTTCGTTCGAGGTCGGCGAGCGAGCGCCAGGCGCGATAGATGAGGGCATTGGTGTAGCCGTCCTTGTGCCCACAGTTAAGGGCGTCCCACCAGGCGCAGGAGCGGTTGGGCTGGACGAGGGAGCCGCGGTTCCCGCTCTGGACGGCCTCGACGAAGCCGTCGCCGTCGACATCCCGGCGGGCCAGGAAATCGGCCACGAGCTCGAGCCGCTCGATCCTCGCCCTGAGCCAAGTCATATCGCCAGTCGCCTCGACGTAGTCCCACGCGGAAATGAGCGGCGAGGCGTTCGCGTCGAGGAAATTCCCGTAGTCCCAGTAGCCGGTGATCTCGCCGGTCAGCGCACCCTTCGTATCGCGTCTCATGCGATGGTCGAGCCAGTAATCGATGGTCCGGCGGACGAGCGGCATGAGGGCGACGCCCGGGGCGGCCTCCGGCGTGAAGAGGGCCTGGTCGGCATAGAACCACACCGACACGCTGGCCGGGTCGCTGATGACGTTGTTGCCGAGGATGCCCGGCGGGGAGCTGAACGGCTTGTCCTGTTCGCCCCATCGGGCGCAGGGCTGGAGGGCGTTGAGCCAACCGCGCCGGGCCGAACGCCACATGCCCGCGTCGCGCAGGCCGGGCGGCGGCGGCAGGAGGACCGGAGTGAGCGTCAGGATGACGGGCTTGGCGGAGGCGGTCGCGGGAAACTCGAGAGTGAGGTCGTCGATCTTGTCCTTGCGGCTCCCCTCGAGTCGGCCGCGGACCTCCCGGCCGTTGGCTTCCTTGATAAGCATCGGCCCAAAGTCGGGAGCGTTGACGACCGCGGGCAGGCGGAACGTGCCGTCCTCGAGCCAGACGGCGGGGAGCACGACCGTCGGCGTCACCTTGGGGTCGAAGGGGAAGACGAGGCGCAGGCCTCCCGGACGCTCGGCCGCGCGATTGATCACGAGCTTGATCTCGCCGCCGACGCCGCGGATGGCGCCCGGTTCCACTCTCCATGACAGGCGCGCCCGGCCGGCCTCGAGGTCATAAGCAACGGCCCCGCTCTTCTCGACGCGCCGTCTCTTCATGGCGAGCTCGCGCCAGACGCCGTCCTCTAGGCCCTGGAGCCGAACGGCGGAATCGGCCCTCAAGAGGTTCGTGTCGACCTTGTCGCCGCCTTCCGTATCCCAGCTGAGATAGGCGATCCCGGCCGAGCCCTCGTCGGCCAGGCATTTCACGACGGGACTCCCCCTGAAGGCAGGGAGATCGTCCCGGATCTCGAAACGAGTCGGGAACTTCTTGCGCCAGTCAAAAAGGGCCAGGACTTTCCTCTTCATCTCGGGCGACATCGCGGCGAACCCGCAATAATCTCCCCACCCGTTGGAGATCGCCACCGGGGTCTGATATTTCCGGGCCCCGAATTCCGTGTAGTCCCAGTGCGTCACCGGCTCCCAGTTGCAGGACCAGAGGACGTTGCGGAAGTTCGGGAAAACGCCGTAGGACCAGGCCTCGGGCGCGCAGTGCGTGTCCTGGTAGGTCCCGTCGGAGACAAGCGCGTAGGGCGGCTTTGTCACCCAGTTGAAAACGCCGATGCAGTCCGAGGCCATGAAGGCCAGGTCGCGGCCGGCCCGGCGGCTGAAGGCGCGGACCTCGGCGGTGATGTCCCTCGTGAGGCGCATCATGGCCCGGTCGGCGTAGCCGGGGACCGCGTCCGAACCCAGGCTGCCCTCCCCGACATGGAACGTCTCGTCCCAGACGAGCGCGTCGAGGTCTTTTCCATATTCTTCGAGCAAGGCCTTGGCATAATCGAGGAAGAAGCCGCGGACCTCGGGGCAGAGCGGGTTCTGGACGTACGTCTTGCCCTTCGTGTCGGGGCCCTGCCAGCCGCCCCACCTGAGGACCCGCTGGGGCGCGAAAATATCGGGCAGCCCGTCGCCGGCGTTCATGCCATCAGCAAAGTAGAGGCCGACCCGGAAGCCGCGCGAGCGTGCGTAGGCCAGGCGCCGATGAAGGTCTTCGCGCGTCATGGCCACGGGCACGTTCGACGGGAAATCCTTCTTGACGTGGGGATAGTTCGAGAAGGCCGTCCACGAAGGGTCGAGCGTTTTCGTCAGGCGGTTGAACGTGTAGCGGCCAACGAAATCGTACCAGCCGTGAAGGCAGAGGAGGACCTTCGACCGGTCCTCCTTCGGGAGGGCGGCGCTCAGGGCGTCGATGTCCGCAAACCAGCCCCGGCCGCCGTCGCTCAGGTAATCGTAATCGACCATGGCGATGTCGTGGAGCCAGGCGGGACCGGGCGGGACGTCGGGAAGGGCGGTCCGATAGAAGGCGTCGATGGCGTCGGCGGGCGTACCGGCATGGAGGACGAGCGAGACAAGGCGGGTTTCGCGGCCGTTTTCGAGGCCCACGGCCCTGGGGTAAGTCCATTCGACCGCGCCGGCAGAAAAGAGTGCCGAATAATAGGGATCGGCCGTGACCGTCACCCGGCACGCGAACTCCCGCGACACAAAGCTCACCATGGGAACAGCGAGAGGGATGCCGTCGGCGCCGAGCATACCGGCGAAATGGTAGGCGGCCTGCTTGTCGCCGTGGAGGTCCCGGCCGGTGCCGTTTTTATGCGGCAGCCAGGTTTCCGGCGGGAGCGCGAACGGGGCGAGCGGCAGGCGGACGGTCAGGTCGGCGCCGAACCTCGCGGCCGTGCCCGACGCCGTTTGCGACCCATGTCCGGTCTGAGGAACCCGGCCCGGCAAACCAAGCGCAGATCCCGGGGACGAAAGCGTGATCTCGCGCGATAGCGTAGCGGACCCTCCGGCGGACGTCAGCTGAGTGGCAAGCTCGACCCGAAGGGGCGGCACCGTCGGGAGCTTGTAGAGAAAACGCAGGGCGCCGGGTGTCTCCTCGACCGAGATCGGCCGGGTCAGCCGGAAGATTCGGCCCCCTATGATGACCTCCCCGGCCGCATCCGGCATGGCGCTCTTGACCACGGCACCCTTTCTTTCGATCGCCGTAATTGCGCCATTCGTTGAAATGAGGACGGCGGAGTCTCCGGCCGACAAGCGCCTGGGCCCGGATCGCTCGACGGGCGCCTGCGGCGCGGCCGATAAGGCAAGAGCCAGACATGCGGCAAAGGCGGAAACACGGATCTTCATCGTGCAACTCCCGACGGCAAGCAGGATGGGACCGGCTCCAAGGTGACCGGGGCGCGCTGATGATATCGCCGGGTCTCCGTCAAGGTCAAGGCTGTGGATTCCGGGGTCGCAGGGACTGGACGAGACCCTCCGCCCATTGGTGGCGGGCTACCGGGACTCGGCAAGCTTCACGTCGACCGAGAAGGAAGACTTCTTAGCGCCCGACGACGGCCGGGCCATGGCGTCGAAGGTGTCCAGGAATTCCTGAGACCAGGTCCTGCCGGTCCCGGAGACGTAGCCGCTGTTCGAGCCCTGCCTTTCCTGGCTGGCGGGGGTGGAGAGTTCCTCGTTTTGGATGCCTCCCCACTCGAAGGACATCCGTAGCGTCCCCCCCGGCAGGCCGCCGATCGCGCCCGGGATCTCCTCAGGCGGAGCCAGCGGGATCAGGAATTCGAAAGCCGTCCCGTCCTCGCGACCGGCCACGCCGAAGTCCGGGGCTTGACCGCGGGCCGGCTGTCCGAGAGGCCCGAAGGTGCTGCCCTTGGCCCCGACGGCGAAGGCCAGATGGATCTCGCGCGGGCCGCCTTTCCTGATCTCCGCCTTCTCCGCCTCGGTCAGCACCGCGCCCTGGCTCACCTGCCAGCCGATATAGGCCGCGGCCGAAACCTGCCTGGTCAGGAACAGGACGCCGCTTCCGGGTGTGCTGGACTGTCCGGGGCGGCCGAAAATCTTGATGCCGGTCGCCTGGGGCGCTTTCGAGGACGCCGGGGTCTTGACGATCATCAGGACATAAAGGTTCCGGCCGTCGTTCCGGAAAGCGAAATCCGCCCCGGATTTCTTGTCATGGTAGAGGGGGCACCCGCTCCAGTCGCCGTCAAGACCATCGATGGTCACGGGAGATGAGGCCCACTGGCTCCTGACCGCCGGGACCGCCGCCCGGGCTGAAGTTATGAACACAAGGACGACGAACCCGGAAGCCAGGGATCGGCGTATGCCGCGCGTTACCGTTTGCTCTGCCACGGATGGATTATATCACGAAAGTCGCCGCGGGGGGATGCCGGTGCGGCGCCCCGGCCGGGACCTTGACGGTCCTCTCGGCCCGGATTATCATTCTCCCGCGACAAGGGTTTCGGATCCCTTCCCGGAAATGACAGACTGGAGAGATCTCATGCCAAAGCCTGTCTTCATCACTCTCGTCGGGCTCGGGCTGATCATTATCGCTGCAGCCGCGGCCCTATTTCCCTCCCCCGTGTTCGGAGTCCCGGCTCGGGGCCGTACGGACGGAGGCGCCACGGAAGCCGGACAGAAGATCTACATGGGGGCCTGCGCCGCCTGCCACGGGCCGGACGGAAAAGGCGTCTCCCAAAGCCTGGTCGGCTTCACCCAGCCCATCCGGGACTTCACGGACTGCCGCTCCACGGTCCGGGAGCCCGAGTCGGATTGGGCCGCGGTCGTCAAGTTCGGCGGCCCGGCGAGGGGCTTCTCGGAACTGATGCCGGCGTTCGGCGGCGCGCTCAGCCCGGAGGACTTGGCAGCCGTGGTGTCCTATCTGCGCACGTTTTGCCCGGACCGCGCCTGGCCGCGGGGAGAGCTGAACCTTCCCCGGGCCCAGTTCACCGAGAAGGCCTTCCCTGAGGATGAAGCGGTTCTGACGAGTGCGGTCGATACCACGGGCCACGGCATGATCACGAACGCGATCGTCTACGAACAGCGCTTCGGGGCCAGGAACCAAGTCGAGCTCGCCGTGCCCTTCGGCTGGCGGCGCGCCCCGGACGCTACAGGAACGCTCGCCTGGAGCTCGAACCTGGGGGACGCCTCCCTGGGCCTGAAACGCCTTCTTTACCATAATTACGAGCGCGGCTCGATCTTCAGCGCCACGGCGGAGATCATCGTGCCGACCGGGGACGAAGCGCAGGGGTTCGGCAAGGGGACGTTCGTCTTCGAGCCGTTCGTCTCCTTCGGGCAGCTGTTCGCCGCGGACCTCTTCCTCCAAGCCCAGGCCGGCCTGGAGATCCCCTTCCGCTCCTCGAAGGCGGAGAACGAGGGATATTTCCGGCTCGCGCTCGGGAAGAGCTTCGACACGGGCCGGTTCGGTCGGACATGGTCGCCCATGGTCGAACTCTTGGGGGTCCGGGAGCTCACCGCCGGGGCGAAACTCGACCTTGACATCGTCCCCGAGTTCCAGGTGACTCTCAGCAAGCGAAAGCACATCAGAGCCAACGTCGGGATCCGGCTGCCGGTCAATAACACGGCCGGCCGCTCTGCCCAGGTCGTTTTCTACTTGATCTGGGATTGGTTCGACGGAACCCTGTTCGAGGGCTGGTGAGATCATGAACAAGAAGATTCGTCTTGTCCGCTCATCCTGGCCGGCTGTGTTGCTGCTCTTAGCCATGGCGGCGATTGCGAAAACAACGGCGCACCTGCCGGCCCTGTTCTTCACGGCCGACCGGTGCATCTCTTGTCACAACGGCATCGTGACGCCGCAGGGCGAGGACATCTCCTTCGGGACGAGCTGGCGGCCGTCGATGATGGCCAACTCAGCGCGTGACCCGTACTGGCAGGCTTCGGTCCGGCGGGAAACGCTCGTCCATCCCACGGCCCGGCCCGCCATCGAGAACGAGTGCGCGGCCTGCCACATGCCGATGGCCCGGTTCGAAGCCAAGACGGCCGGACGCGAGGTCGGGGTCTTCGCCAACCTTCCCGCCGCGGGCCCGGCGGCCGCGCAGTCCCCGGCAGCGCTCAAGGCTATGGACGGCGTTTCCTGCTCGATGTGCCACCAGATCCGGAAGGACAATCTCGGCCAGAGGTCGAGTTTCGTCGCCGGGTTCACGGTCGATACGAGCATGCCGATCGGCGCGCGGCAAGTTTTCGGGCCGTTCGCGATCGATGCGGGACGGCAGTCCCTGATGAGATCGTCGGCCCGCTTCATCCCCAGCGAGGGGGCCCACATCCGGGATTCCGAGCTGTGCGCAACGTGCCACACGCTCATCACCGAGGCCCTCGACGCGGCTGGCCGGCCGGTCGGCGAGCTTCCGGAGCAGGTCCCCTACCTCGAATGGAAGCATAGCGCCTACGAGGGCGTGCAGAGCTGCCAGTCCTGCCACATGCCGGCGGTCGAAACGCCCGTCCCGATCACCGGCGTCCTCGGGCAGCCGCGGAGCGAGGTCGGAAGGCACGTCTTCCTGGCCGGCAATTTTGTCATGCCCAAGATCCTCAACATCGGCCGCAAGGAGCTGGCCGTCGCCGCCCTGCCTCAGGACCTCGAGGCCGCGACCCGGCGCACGCTCGATCACCTGGAAACGTCCTCGGCGCGCCTGACCGTCGAGACGCCCGAAGTCAAGGACGGACGGCTCGAGGCGTGGGTCAGGGTCGAGAACTTCGCCGGCCACAAGCTGCCGACCGCCTATCCCTCGCGACGGGCCTGGATCCGATTCGTCGTCAGGGACCGCGGCGGCGATGTCGTCTTCGAGTCGGGGCGGATGAACCCGGACGGGTCGATCGCGGGGAACGATAACGACCGCGACGCCGGGGCGTACGAGCCGCATTATGTCAGGATCGAGCATCCCGACGAGGTCCAGATCTACGAGGGCATCCTGGCTGGACCCGACGACAAGGTGACGACCGTATTGCTGTCCGCCACTCGGTACCTCAAGGACAACCGGCTCCTCCCCACCGGATTCGATAAGGCCGGCGCGGGCGCGGACATCGCCGTAAGGGGCGGGGCGTCGGACGACGCCGATTTCGCCGGGGGCGGCGACAGGGTCCTGTATGCCGTCGACCTCGGCGGCGCCCGTGGGCCGTTCACCGTCGAGGTCGAACTTTGGTATCAGCCGGTGGGCTATCGCTGGGCCCACAACCTCGAGGGTCAGGACACCGCCGAGGCCAAGCGATTCCTTCCTTACTACGCCGCCGTGTCGAAGCAATCGGCGGCGGTCTTGGCCAAGGCCACGGCTACCGTTGCGACCGACAGCTCCGAGAAGGGACAGGTGAACTAGGCAGGCTTTTCCCGCAGCGACGGCAGCCCTAATGGATCACCGGACCACGATCTCGTCGACGAAGACCCAGGAAAGGCTGCCGGCGGAGACGTGCCAGGCGGGAAGCTGCTTCGTCGTATCGACGCGGAAACGAACGTACCGAACGGGGCCGTTGAAGGGGCCTGTCCACGTGAAGGACCGAATGGCGTCCTCGTCCTGATGGTCGCCCTCGACGGCGATCGCTCCGACTTCCCGGAACGATGCATTATCCTCGGAAACCGAGCACGCGACGCGGTTCGGATGGAGGATCCAGCTCTCGTAGCCGGATAACGTGCTCAGCGCGATCTCCCGGGTCGCGACCGCCTTGCCGAGGTCGAGCGTTAGGACAAAATCCTGCCCTTCCCAGCCGAGCCAATGGACCTTGTAGTCGCTCGCGCCGCGGACGCCGTTGGTCAGGACGGCGAGATCGCCTTTGGCGTACTTCGGAGACGGCGGAGGCTCCGCCGTGACCGGGCGGCGGAAGGCCAGGTTGCCCTCGACCTGGACGTCGATGAAGCGCTTGGTGCCTTCGTAATAGGCGGCCGGCGTCAGGCCCGGCTCGTTGAGCGTTTGGACCCCTGCCGCTTTGCATCTCGCAAGAAATTCATCCAAGAGGCGCGCCATTTCGGGCTTGGCCTGGAACCGCCCTCCCTTTTCGGCATAGAAGCCGCGCGGCCCGAACATGTCGTTCTTGCCGATCTCGAGCGTCGCGTACATCAGCGGCAGCCGCGACGTCCGGACGCGTCCGAGGACGGCTGGGTCCCCGGCCACGGCGGCCTCGGCCTTGTCGAAAAGGACGTTGTACGCCGCGACGTCCTGGGCCGACAGGAAATCGTCGGCGTGGATCGCGGGCGGCTCATAGATGTTGAGCCCGGCGTTTGTCCTCCCGAGCGCCGCGCGGAGGGCGTCGATGTATCCCCGGACGAACGGCGCCGCCTTCCCGTAATAGCCGCTAAGAAAATCGTTCATTACGGCGTTGGCGTCGACGGCCGGGTTCCAGAGCAGGTGGGCGAGAAGGTAGGACTTGAGCTCGCTGAACTCGTGGCCCGGGCTCGTGTTCGACTGCTGAAAGTGCTGGCGGACGCCCTGCGAGACGAAGAACTTGATGTTGGGCTGGAGAACGTGGAGGTTGGGGAAGGGCGAGACGAAGTGGGAGAAATCGACCGTATAGTCCCAGAGGTAGAGGTTCGTGCAGACCCGGCTCCAGTCCTGGATGTCGCGGACGAACGCCTGGCTCGACGGGTCTTCGGCGATGGGGAGGCTGCGGTTGAGCTCGATCGTGCAGAGCATGACCTGAACGTTCGGCGCCGGCTGGGTCAGCCGGGGGGCTTGCCGCGAGTACTGGTAGGCCAGGGTCGAGATGGTCTTGTCCGGGAAGAGGGCGGCGACCTTGTTGACGAAGCGGATGACCGGGCCGGCCGGCGAACCCTCCTCCTCGATCGCCTTCAGGCAGTCCGGGCACTGGCAGTAGGTCGTATTGTCGTTCTGGCTTACCGACCAGATCATCTTGTCCGGCTGGGCGGCCATTTCCTCGCGCAGTTTCGCGACGACGATGTCGAGCACGTCCGGTTGCGAGAGGCAGGGCTGGTCGATGACGCGCTTGCCGCCCGTCCAGGCGAAGTAGTCCGGGTGGTCGGCGAAATAGGTCTGCCAGGGGATGAGCCTCGACAGGGTGTGGACGTAGTACCCCTTGCCATAGAGGTCGTCTTGAGTGTGGATCTTCATCCAGTCGCGATAGTCGGGGTCGAGGGCAAACTCGCCGTAGACGATGCGGATGTCGTTCACCGGGTTGTCGGCGTCGAACGTGCAGCTTAGGACGAGGTCCTTCCGGCGGGGGAACTTTTCGACCGTCGGGCTGTACTTCCGGCAGTCGAAGTACTTCTCGAGGAGATGAACCGCTCCGTAGACCGCGCCCCGGCCTCCCCCGCTCGCGATGTACAGGTTTTGGGCGTCGGTCGCGAGGAGGAAACCGTCGCGGCGCAGGGAGGCGGCCGCCGAGGCGATTTCGGACGGGAGGGTATTCCTGGGAAATCCGATGACGGCGACTCCGCCCCGTCCGGGCGAGGCCGCCGTCCGGATGGGGAGCGTCACTCCGCTCATCTTGCGGACGGAGGACTGCAGGATCTCCGCACCGCGCCGCTCGGGCTCCCCCGCCCCCTCCGGGATCTCGATGGTGCAGGCGGGCCGTCCCCTTTCCACGAAGACGAACGCCCTCGAGCAGGGGCTCGACTGAACGGATACGCGCGCGGTCCGTTCGGCACAGCCCGAGGCGAGGACGGCCAGACCGGCCGTGAGGACGGCCAGAGCCCCCTTGGGGCCGGGCCTCAACATCTTATAGATAACGCTAAAATTAACCATTTTTCTAGGTCCTTTTTGGGGCCTGGGTCCGCCTTTTCGCCCCCGAGAACATCGAGTTAAACTCATCGGCAATCTAATCCAATCGTCGAGCCGCGTCAAACCCCAGCTGAGACGATGCCGTCGTCACTCCTGCCCGTCGCTAGTATCTCCAGCTCTTGAGGTCCGCGCCCGGCGGGGCGGTCTTCTCCATCCGCTGGACGGCGCGCGGGATGTACATCTGGTGATAACGCAGCCGGGAGACGTAGTTCGGCTGGCCGTGGTCGCCGTTCCAGCAATGCTCAGCCCGGTCGCCGTAATCCACCTGGCCCCCGTAGGGCGGATTCTTGGTGCTCTTGAGGAAAGCCTCCATCAGATAGACCGCGTTGTTGAGGTAGAAGTTGTCCATGTCCCCGACATAGATATGGATCTTCCCCTCGAGCTTCGGGCCCAGCGTTTTCCATTCGTTCTCGAGCTTGTAGCGGAGGTCGTAGGCCTTCCAGGCCTCTGCGACCTGGCGGTCGATCGCTCCCGTGAGCTTGTCCCAGATGGGTGCTGGATAGCCGTCGGGACCGACGGGGCTGAAGACCGCCTGCCAGATGTCCCACTGGCCGCCGGACCTCGAATGAGTCCCGAGAGCCAGCTCCAGCCGGTTCGCTTCCTCGAGAGTGGCGTTGACTTCGCCTAAGTAGTTCCGGGTCCCGGGGCGCGGCGTTTTTTTCCACTCGCTGTCGACATAGTAAGCGTTCCGGTGCTCGTAGACGTTGACGATCGTGTAGGCCCGGAAGTCGATCGGATCCGGGCAGGCGGCATAGCAGCCGTTGAAATCGTCAGGGTAAAAGACCTGCGAGGCCAGCGCTTCCCAGCCGCCGGTCGACCCGCCGTAGAGGAACCGGGCCCAGCCCTGGCCGATCCCCCGGTATTTCTTCTCGATATAGGGAATGAGCTCCCGGACGATGGCGTCGCCGTAGGGGCCGAGGTTGGCCGAGTTCACGGCGTAGGAATCGTCGTAATACGGGTTGGCGTGCTGGATCTCCATGACGATGACCCGGGGAAAATTCGGGCCGGTCCATTCCGTGTAGAAATCGTAGGCGTACTTTTCCTGGATCCGGTTGTACCCCGGGATGTGGAATCGTTCGCTGAAATCCGGCTTGAGGTCGGGGTCGGGCGGGCTCTCGCGGAATCCCGTGACCGTGTAGGGGAAATGCCCGTGAAAGACCATCAGAGGATAGCGGGCTCCGGGATGGGAATCAAAACCCTCGGGAAGAAGAAGGCAGGCTCCAATAGACATGGGCCTTCCCCAGAACTTTGTCAGGAGCTCGCTCTGGATCGTTACGTGCCGGACGTATATCGTGTCCTTCGGCGGAGGGATGGGTGGGATCTCCCGGTCGAGCACGATCCTGACCGTCCCCGCCTTCGACGGATCGATGGCCATCCGGCGGGGCGCGCTGTAGAGGTTTCCGGGCGCGGCATTCCAGCGCTGGCCCTCGCCCCGGTCCATGGGGAGCTTGACGACGTGGCCATCGGCCCGGTGGAAGGTTTCGTAGCGGTGGAGGAGGGCCTGAACGTAGTACTCGCCCGGAGGCAGGGCCGCCAGGCTGCGGAGTGGATAGCCGAAGGCTGAGGCGTCGACCACCGCCTCCGCGCCGGGCGTGAGACCATCGACGTCGACCCCGAAGACAAGTTGAGTGTTGGGGCCTTCGCTGATTTGGAAGCGCGGCTCGGATGTCCCGTCGGTCGAGATGAGGAGAAGGAGGCGGCCGTCAAGCGGTGTTTTCGACCGTTCGGCCGGGAAGCTGACGGCGAAGCGGAGCTCTGAGGAGCCCGCGCGTGGCACGCCCGCCATGGCCGGGGCGAGACCGGCCGCGAGAAAGAAGGTCGCGGCGACAGCCGCTTGAATTGCGCGTGACCGAGCGAATTTCATGTTGACCTCCCCATGCCCTCATCCTGACTAAGAATACGCATCGGCGAGGACCCGTTCGATGCCTTTATCGGAAACGAAGTTCGTCCGCTCTTTGGAGGGGTCCTCTTTGTCGGCCTCGAAAAACAGCTTATTTCGCATGACGTCCCAAGTCAAGGAGCCGTCCCTTGCATTCCGGTGCCGAAAAAGGAAAAATAGGCGCCGTGACTGAGGCGAAGGGGCCGCGATACAGCAAACGACCTGGACGAGGAACACGAGGGAAGCCGATGAAGCGTGCAGCTACGGATCACACCCGTCACTTGACCGTACCTGCCATTCGGCTCGCGGCCGCCGCGCTCGCTCTGGTCTTCTTACTTTGGCCCTCCGGCGCCGGCGCCGGCCCCCAGGCCCCGGCGGCGCGATCTCTCGAGAAGCAGGACGAAGTCTCCCGCTATATCGACGTTCTCGACAGGTCCTTTTCAGCGGAAAGGCTCGACCGCTATCTGAAATACTTCACCTCCGTGCCGCACGTCGCGTCCTCGCCGAGAAACAACGAACTGGCGCAATACGTGTTCGACGAATGGACAGCCTTCGGCCTCGAGGATGTCCGCAAGGCCGAATACGACGTCCTGCTCTCCTTTCCCGAGCGCATCCTGGTGGAGATCGTGGCGCCTCAGAAGCTCGTTCTCGCGCTCAAGGAGGCGAGTTACCCGCAGGACCCCGACACCTCGAGGACCGACGTCGGCCTCCCCTACAACGCCTACTCGGCGTCCGGCGATCTCGCCGCGCCCGTCGTCTATGCCAACAGCGGCAATCCCCAGGACTACGACCTCCTCGAGAAGCACGGGATCGACCTCAAGGGCAAGATCGCCCTCGTCCGCTATTCGGAACCCTATTCCTACCGCGGCTTCAAGGCCTTGACCGCGCAGCAGCGGGGCTTGGCCGCGCTCCTCATCTATTCCGACCCGAAAGAGGACGGCGCCGCCCGCGGTCCCGTCTTCCCCAACGGGCCGTGGGGCCCGATGAGCCATATCCAGAGGGGCGGGATCCCCTTCGACTTCATCTATCCCGGCGACCCGCTGACACCCGGCTGGGCCTCGGTTCCTGGAGCGAAAAGGCTTTTTCTCGAAGACAGCACCACCGTGCCGAGGATCGTCAGCATCCCGCTCTCGGCTGACGACGCGCTCCCCATCCTCCGGATGATGGACGGCCCCCCGGCGCCGAAGGAGTGGGTCGGAGCTCTGCCCCTTCCCTATCGGCTCGGCGGGCGGTACCCCTGCGTCCACATCGCGATCAAGATGGATAACTCCGTGCGAAAGATCACGGACGTCATCGGCTGCATCAAAGGGACGGAAGACCCTCGGGAGCTCGTGCTCGTCGGCAACCACCGCGATGCCTGGGTCTTCGGCGGCCTCGACCCGTCGAGCGGCACCGCGTGCCTGATGGAAATCGCGCGCGCCTTTGGGGAGGCCAAGAAGGCCGGCTTCCGCCCGCGGCGTTCCGTCTATTTCGCAAGCTGGGACGCGGAGGAATTCACCCTCACCGGCTCGACGGAGTGGGGTGAAGAGAACCGGGCTTGGCTCGGCCAGGACCTCGTCGCCTACCTCAACGTCGACAGCTCCGCCGCAGGCCAGGACTTCACCGTTTCCGCCGTGCCCAGTCTGTCGCGGACGATCCTCGACGCTCTTCACAAGGTCGCCGATCCCGCTTCCGGGAAAGCGATCTATGATCGCTGGAAAGGGGGTCCGAAAGAGAGAGGGACGATCGCCACCGCCTCCGGCAGCGGACGGGTCAACCCCATCGGCAGCGGCTCCGACCATACCGTCTTCCTCAACCACGTCTGCGCCCCGGCCCTGGACATGAGCTTCGACGGTGATTACGGCGTTTACCATTCCATGTACGACGACTACTATTGGATGTCCCATTTCGGCGACCCAGGAATGCGCTATACGAAGGCTCTCGACCGGATCTGGGCGCGCATCGCGGTCGACCTGGCCTCGAGCCCGCTCGTCCCGTTGGATTACGAGACCTACGCCGTGGAGCTCAAGGGCTACCTCGAGGATTGGGCCAAACGGTTCGACCGGGCAAAAAAGAAGCTGGGCCGTCTTTTCGGGCTCGTCGAGGAGATGAGAGAAGCCGCGGCCGCGCTCGGCCCCGGTCTCTTCGGCGAGCCGGCCGCTGGCGCGGGCAAGGACGGCGGGATGCTGCTCTCGTTGGAAAAGCGGCGAGAAGCCAACCGCCTCCTCTTAGAGATCGAACGATGCTTCTTGCTCGAGGCCGGCATCCCGAACCGGACTTGGTTCAAGCATCTCGTCTTCGGGACGCGGTCGACGTACGCCGCCCTGCTTCTCCCGGAGCTCACGGAAGCCGCTGAGGCGGGGAATGAACCCGGCGTCGCCGTCGCCGTCGGGCACCTCGAGGCCGCGCTCAAGAAAGTGATCTTGAACCTGAAGACCGTCGCCGGCCTTCTCGCTCGTCCTGGAGCCTGACCGCCTATCGTTGATCGCCCGCCTTCCACTCTATCTCCGCCCGCCTTCCGCCCGGCCGGCGGACCGCTGCCCGCTGCCGGGGCGCCGGCTTCGCTTGGTTAGGCTTGACGTATCGGATTGTGTTATCATATCTGCAAGGGGAAAATGAGGAACTCAAGACCTGCGGGCGCCGCCCGTGCTCTCGCACCTCTCCTCCTCCTCTCTCTCGTAACACTCCTCCTCCCGCTCCCCGCCCGCCCCGACTTCCACGTCGTCGCGCTGCTGCGCGTCGAACCCGCCCCCGAATGGGGCCGGCAAGCGACGAACCTGACGATTTCCCGGGACTGGTGGTTCGGCCGGAACGTCATGGCCTTCACCTCCCAGGACTGGCGCTATGTCTTCGATAAAACGCGCAATCGCATCCTGGTCATCAATCTCAAGGACGGCTATTTCGTCGACGCCGCGATGACCGCCGATGTCGGGGACCTCGTCGACCCGGGCTTTCTCGACGTGCTCGGCCGCTATCGGGTCTACGGGACGGTCGCACGATCGCCGCAGAAAATGACGGTCCTCGGCGTCGAATGCCCGGGCACGGTCGTGTCCGAGTGGATGGCCAGTGGCGAGCAGCGCCTGTTCGACCGCGACCGAACGATCTATGCCTGCTCCACCGTGCCCTTCGACTGGCGCATGGCCAGGGACCTCGCCATGTGGATGATCTCCTTCTTCCGTCCCCAAATGGCCTACTTCGGCGGGCTGCGCTCCATCGACGGGTTCCCTCTCGCCGAGACCGATGTCGCGGCAAGGAACACCCAGCGGGTGAGCTACAGCATGATCGTAACGGAAATGTATGAGGCTAACCCGCCCGCCGGCATCTACGGGATCCCGGCGGGATCCAGCCGGCACGAGAAGCTGACCCAGCGCGACATCCTCGCCATGCGCCAGATCCAGTACCTGATGTACTTCTATTGACGCTCGGCCGCCGCCCGGGCCGCGGTTTCGATGGCGATGGCCGCGAGCGCCGCCCCGTAATCCAGGTCGATGTTGGCCATGGTGTCCTTGGTATCGTGATAGCCGGTGCGGTCGATGTCGTAATTCTCCATGAAGAGAACGACCGGGACGCCGACATCGGAAAAGACCTGGCCGTCGGTGTTGTAGAGGGAGCTCATCGGGTTCTCGGCCGTCCGGATCTCGCCGAAGAGCCGCGGATGGAGCGCGATCTCCGGGATGGTGCGATCGTCTGAGCTCCGTCTCCCGCGTCCGTGTCCCCGGCGCTCAGGGCTCCGGTTCCAAGCTTCCGTGAGCGCGTTCCAGATGCGGTTGGCGTCGCAGGCATGGCGCGCGAGCTCCAAGGAGGCGGCCCCGGCACCCGGCGATATCTGGAAATCGTTCCTGTCGTTGTCGCGGTTGTGGGCGATCATGTCCATGACGAAAACGCCGGCCACCCGTGTCCCGGACAGGTCGATGGATTCGTCGCCCTTCAACCGCAGCCGCAGTGTCCCTTCGACGAGGGCCCGGCAGAAATGCCTTGCGCCCATGCAGTCGGCCGGGAACTCCTCCCCCGTGAGGTGGAGCAGCCAGATGTCCCGCTCGAGGCGCCCCTCCTTGGCCAGCTTGAGGAAGATCGGCACGGCCGCGATGAGGGTCGCGGTCGCCGAATGGTTGTCGTCCGCCCCGGCCGCGGAGAGGCGGGCCCCGGACCCGCCTTTGGTCGCGTCGTAGACGTCTTCCATGTAAGCCGTGTCGTAATGGTCGGCCAGGACGACCGCCTCCCGCCGCTTCCGCCCCGGGATGACGACGAGGATGTCGCGCTCGTAAGTGCGGCCCTCCTGGTTCTCCTTCCAGCCGCCGAAGAGCGGGAAATGGAAGTCCGTCCTCCAGTGGAACGGGACTTCTCCGCACAGGGCTTTCCCCTCCAGGCCGGCCTCCCGGATGGCTTCCCGGTGCCGCCCGATGAGGTACTCCCCGAGGGCTTCGAGGTCGCGGTGGCAGTGGGCGAGGCGGCTCAACGTCCGGGGGTCCTGGGCGCAGTCCGCGTTGTCCTTATTGACATAGCGGCCGTGCGCGAGAACCGAGATGTCCTTCCAGAAGTTCTCTTCGAATGCGCGCGTCGCGGTCGCGGCGAACGTCAAGGAATTGGGAACCCCGGGGGCTGCCATGACGGCTCCGCCGGAACTCGGGGAAGTGGCGGCGGGCGGTTCGAGGACCCGCTCGACCTCGCGACGGACGGTCTCCCCCCAGACCGGTTCCGCCGCCTTGCCGGGGAGAGCGGCGATCCAGGCATCCAGGGATTCTTCTTCGGCCAGGCGCAGCACGTGCCTGGCGAAATTCCTCGGGAGCGGCCGTCCGCCCCTGAGCTCGAAGCCGTCGAGGAGCGCCAGGATGTTGAGCGGTGTCTGATGGGTGTGGTGCTCGTGCAGGTGGCTGTAGCCCCGCACGGCCGCGAGGTAGGGCTCCCGCCGGAGCAGACGCGGCCAGAGCCAAACGGGGCGGGCTGGGTCTGGAGAATCCACCAGGTAAGCAGTTAAGCAGCCGAGCGGCGCGTCCGGGAGGACCTCGGCCCGCGACTTCTTTTCCGACCAGAAGGCCGCCAGGGGCCTGTGCCAGTAGACTTCGTGGCGCCCGACCCTCATGGCCGGGAACTCAAAGCGGTAGCGGAAGAGGCCGCCCCGCGCCACCGCTTCGCCGGCTCGATAGATTTCGGCTGGTGTCGCGTTGGGGCCGTCGAGGAGCAGACGGGAATCCTCGGTCCAAATCTGGCAGTTCCGGGCGAGAGGCTTGTCGTAAAGGCCGAGGGCGTCCGGCGCGGTGCTGAAGAGGACACGGGCGACCCGGTCCTCGAGCAGGCTCAAGGCGACGTCGTCCTGGTGGCGATGGACGCGGTTCCAGCGGCTCGTCCGCTTGTAGGTATTGACGAGCAGCCCCTCGCGGATCGCGGCGGAGGCACGGTCGCCGCCTTCTTCGTGCAGCCAGCCCGATTGCGGGACGCGCAGGCCGCCGGGCGCGTCGCGCCGGGCCGCCAGCCGCTGGAGGGGGACCTGCATGGCCAGGGGCAGCTTTTCCTGCAGGCGGATATAATCTTGTTCTCCCCAAAAGACAAGGCTTCCCGGGAACGGCAGGAGGACGAGCTCGCCCGAGAGATACCGCCGCTTGATCCCTTCTGGCAAGCGGGCGAAGGGCCGGAAGGTAATCAGATAGCGGACGCGCTCGACCGGATCGGTGTCACGGAGGACGAGAGGTCCAGTCCACGAGGGCAGCGGAGATTCGTGCCAGTAAGGGAACCTCGGGTCCGGCTCGGTGGGCAGGATGCGGAATCCGATGGAGCGGAGCGAGGAGGGCGAGGCGACGGGCTCGCCGTAAGCCTCGCCGAGGAGGCGGACGAGGAAGGCGAGCGATCCGCCTTCCGAGCGCTCCCGGCCGGGCGCGGAATAGAACCCCTTCCAGAAGGCGCGCTCCGGGCCCTGCTCGCTCGACCCAAAGAAGGTCCAGCGGACGCGGCCCTTGTCGTCCTGCGTCCGCGACAGGGCGAGCGGCAGGAAAACGACGTAGCGTTCGCGGCCGAGCCGGCCGGCATGGGCCAGAAGCTCGGGCGGGCAATAAGGATTGTCCGCCAGGTTCCGGCCCTTGTGCCCGGGGATCCGGAGCTCGGGCTTTCCTTCCCCGAGGTTCTTCAGAGCGCCGACGATCTCTCCGGCCAGATGTTCGAGCCCGGGGCCGAGTTCGTACTCCTCCTCCATCTCCGTGACCGCCCACCCGAAAGGATCGGCGTCCGAGAACGGGAGGACTTCGGCCGCTCCGTACGGCTTGCGGCCGAGCCGCGGCGGCGGCATGAATTCCGAATAGGCGGGAAGCGGGAATTTCCCCTTGCCCGCGAACCACGGGTAGTCCTCGACGAGCGCCTTCCAGCCGGAGAGAGTAGTCTTGCCTGGTTCGTTTTCGCTCATTGGACCCCTTACTGTCAGCTCCTCGAAACTACTCCCCCCACCGAATTATAATGAAAATCTCGTGACGCACAACTCCGCGCACTGATTGATCTTGGCGACACATCGTTCCGCCCGCTATTTCGCCGTCCTCAGGGATTTCGGCATTGAGCCCTGTGCCGCCGAGCTCAAGAGGCGCGAGCCCCAGCCGGACTCGATGGCAAAGGTCATGCACCGGACGAAGATCTCATAAGTGAATTCCGGGCAGACGATGCCCCGCCTGTTCAGGATGGGCCCGGACCTGGCGGTCCCGAAGACCCGGGTGTCCCCCATATAGGGAGTATAGGCCTCAACGTAATGGTCGTAGAGCAGCTCGAGAGTGTTCCTGGGCTTCGCCTCGAATTCCTCCCGGGCGCACGCCCGGACACCGGTCAGCCGGAAGAGCCGGCAACTGTAATCGATGAGGTCCTCGAGGCGCGTCGTCCCGCGGTTGACGATGTGGAAGATGCCCCCATCCGGGGCCTCTTCCATGAGGGCGAGGAACGCGTCTGTGAAGTAGTCCACGGGCACCAGATTGATCCCTCCCCGACCCGTGGACTCGAGCCTCAAGGGGATGTGGGTCGACCCGTCGGCCTCGATGCGCACGCCGATCTCCGCGGCCTTCCTCCCGCCTCTCTCCCGGATGTCTTTTTCATAGATGTCCTTGAGGAATAGGGCCGTGCGCACGGGATAATACACGGCGTTGAAGAGGAGGCTCCGGCCCGTGCGCGAATCTCCGTAGACGACGGACGGCCGATAGATCGTGAGCCCGAGGCCCGCCTCGCGGCAGGCCGCCGCAGCCATCCGCTCGCCGGCGTTCTTCGTCTCTTCGTAAACGTTGAAGAATTCGCGGGCCGTCGCAGGCTCTTCGGGACAGGCGCCGTCGGTTTTGCCGGCGACAAAGGCCGTGCTCATGTGATGGAAATGATAGGTGCCGCCCGCCCGGGCGAAGTCGAGGATGTGGGCCAGTCCGCCCACGTTGGTGGTCTCGACCTCCTCCCTCTTGCGCTCGGCAAAGGAGGTGCTCGAGGCACAGTGAATGACCTCGTCCGTTCCGCCGAGGAGCTCGCAGAGAGCCGCCGGCTCGAGCCCAAGGTCCGGCCGGGTGATGTCGCCTTCGACGACCTTGAGTTTCTCGCGTTCTCCCGGGGACAGACCGAACCAGTCCAGAAGTTCCCCGACCCGATCCGCGGCCGACCCCCGGGCGCCGGGCCTGGCCAGCAGGGTAACGCGGAATCCCCGTCTCAGCAACTCGGCCGCGAGGTGGCTTCCCAGGAACCCCGTCCCGCCCGTCAGGAAAAAGCGTACGGACCGCTCCGCACGCCGGCGTTCGATCTCCTTACGGGAAAGGCGCATCGCGCTCATCGATCCCCGCCCGCCGCCGGGGATGGGGAAGACAATGCCGGCGTTGCCACGGAGAGCCGCGGCCTAACGCCGAGATAAGCGACGGCGATCTCGTTCGACAGGCGCTCGAATCGGACGTCGGAGAAGCCTGAATGTCGCATCCGCTCGGCCAGTTCATCCGGCGTCGGGAAAACCCGGATGGACTCCGCGAGGTAGCGGAACGACGTCCCTGCCCCGCAGATGAGCCGCCCGGCGAACGGCATCCAATAGAAGGAGTAGAAGTCGTAAAGGTCCCGGAGGAGTCGATTCGTGGGCAGCGAGAACTCGAGGATCATCAGTTTCCCGCCGGGCTTGAGGACGCGAAGGAACTCCTCGAGACCCGTCTCGGGATGGACCAGGTTGCGGAGGCCGAACCCGACGGTGACGGCGTCGAAAGTGCGGTCGGGGAAGCTCAGTTGCTCAGCATCGCCCTGGACGAAGGAGATAACGCTGGGGCCCGCTGTCCCGCCGCAGGCATCGAGCACGACTTCCCCGGCGCGGAGGCCGGAGAGCCGGAGGGCGTCTTTCCTCCATCGGGAATCCAAACCGAAACTGAGAAGGGTGTCGGCCAGGTCATAGGTGCTGGCGATGGGCTCGAATTGCTCCTGGACGAGGCGTTTCTTCTCGGTCGAGGTGACCTTCCTGTAACCAAACGTCACTCTGTCCGCTGGCACGCCGTCTCCAATCAGGATCTTCTATGATTTCCTTATTATACAGGAAAGCCGGCGAGGTCATCCCACGTGGAATGGCGGACACGATGCTCATGTTCAACTTCGGATGGTCCGGATAGGCGGTCCGAGTCGTGCGACCCGGGAATCAAGATGCGGCAGTGAGTATCGTGTCCCGGGATCAGGAGACGACCTGGCCGTCGAAGAGCCGGATGGTCCGCTCGGAGCAGGCGGCGATGTGGTCGTTGTGGGTGACCATGACGATCGTCCGGCCCTCTTTCCAGAGCTGGCCCAGGATCTCCATGATCTCCTCGCCGCTCTTCGAATCGAGGTTTCCCGTCGGCTCGTCGGCGAGCAGGATCGGCGGGTCGTTGGCCAACGCCCGCGCCAGCGCGATCCGCTGCTGCTGCCCGCCCGAAAGCTCCGACGGCCGGTGCTCGCGCCACTCGAAGAGTCCGACCGCGTTCAGGAGCTCAGTGACCCTTTCCTTCCGCTTCCTCCCGCTCTTCCCGTCGAAGAGCATCGGCAGCTCGATATTCTCCCAGGCCGTCGCGTAGGGCAGGAGGTTGAAATTCTGGAAGACGAAGCCGATCTTACGGTTGCGCACGGCCGCGAGCTGGTCGAATGTCAGCCCGGCCACCTTGTCGCTGTCGAGGACGTACTCCCCCGCCGTCGGCGTGTCCAAGCAGCCGATGATGTTCATCAGCGTCGACTTCCCCGAACCCGAGGGCCCCATGATCGAGACGAACTCGCCCTTTCCGATCTGCAGCGAGATGCCCCGGAGCGCCTCCAACGTCTGGCTCCCCGTCTGATAGACTTTGGTGATGCCGTTGAGCTTGATCATGATGACCCTCTATCAATGCCCTCTATTCGTAGCGGAGCGACTCGATCGGGTTCGACCGCGACGCCCGGAGCGCCGGGAAGATCCCGGAAAGGAAAACCAGGATGCTCAGAATGACCATGTAGGCGACGAAGATCTGCAGTGAAAAGACCGGCCTCAGGAGGTAAGCCTCGATCCCGAACGAGTCGTAGTTGATCGGGGCGAGCCGGATAAGGTAGACGATGTTGAACGCGGTGATGCACCCCCAGAAGGTCCCCTTGGCGAAGACGAAGAGCGTCTCCAGGAAAAACTGCTGGACGATGACCCGCCGCCGCGCGCCGATGGCCAGCTTGATTCCGATCTCTTTCGTCCGCTCCTTGGCCACGGCGTACATCAGGTTCGTCACGCCGACGGCCCCGATGAGCAGGGTCAGGGCGCCGATGATGCCCAGGAACATCTCCATCCCCTTGAAGACGGCCGCGCCGTCCTTGTTGTTCTCGATGGTGTTCCAGAAGCTCGTGGCGTAGCGGTCGTCGGGATTGAACCGGTATTTCCGCCCGAGGAGCGTCCGGATCCGCGCCTCGATGAGCTTGGATTGGGAGGCGTCATAGGGCTGGAGATGAATCTGATTGATGCGCCGGCGGTTGTCGATCTGCTGGTAGGCGTTGAACGGAAGATAGATCTGGTCGGCGTCCGGGCCGTTGTACATCGAATCCTGGATCTTCTTCATGAGGACGCCGATCACGGTGAAGGGGATGCGGTTGATGACGATCTGCTTCCCGACCGCGTCATCGGCGCCGAACAGGTCGGTCGCGATCTTCCAGCCGATAAAGGCGACTTTCCGGCCCTGAGAGACGTCGTCGGCGTCGAGGAACCGGCCCCCCATTTGGGGAACTTGCGTTCTCATCACGGCGAATTCGGCGGTCGTGCCGTGAATGTTGCGGTTGATCTCCTTGCCGTTGGCCGAGACCTGGAGGTACGTATAGGATTCCGGGGCGATGCGCATGATCTCCGGAATCCGCTCCTTGATGTAGTCGACGTCCTCCGGGTAGAGCGAGATCTGCCGCCCCTTCGGCAGCCCTTCGAATTCGAGCGACGTCTGGCCGCCGTAGACCATGATCAGCGTGTCGCCGAGCCCGCTGAAGGCGACTTGGAACTGCGTGGTCATGCCCCGTCCGAAGGCCATGAGGAGCAGAATCGAAAGCGTCCCCCAGAAGAGGGCGAAGGTGATGAGCGAGGCCTTCTTCCGGCGCTTCCGGTACTCGTTCCAGAAAAATCGGGGCAGGGTCAGGTTCATGTCATTTCCTCAGGGCCTCGATGGGGTCGGTGGACGCCGCGGTCCGGGCCGGGATCATGCCGGCCACAACGCCGATGACGAGCAGGATCAGGACCGTGGAGACGATGACGACGGGATTGAGGGTGGGGAGGCCGAGGAACATGGCGAAGTCGGCCGTGGGGAACGCATGGGTGGCCTGGATGGCCCCGGCCGCGAGGCCGAAACCGATGAGCCCGCCGAGGAGCATGATGACGAGCGACTCGCTGAAGAACTGCCAAAGGATCGTCCGGCGGCGCGCGCCGACCGCGAGCTTTACGCCAATCTCCCGCGTCCTCTCGTCGACGACGACCCTCATGATCGAGGCCACGCCGATGCCGCCCACGAGGAGTGTGAACGAGCCGATGACCCCCAGGAAGATGGTGAAGGCCATGAAAAAAGTCGTGAACGTCTTCTCGAATTCCAAGGTGTCCCAGACGCTGATGGCGTCAGGGTCGGCGGGATCGTAGCCGACGAGCTTGGCCAAATGCCCCTTGACATCGTCCATCACCGCCTTGCTCCGGTTGAGGTCGAGCGGGCGGAAGATGAAGTTCGAGACATATTTGTAACCGTAGAGAGAGGAATAGGTCGTCCAGGCGATGAAGGCGCAGCGCTCGTCGCGCTGGCCGTTGTAGTTCGAGTTCTGCTGCTTGGCACGCATGACGCCGACAACCGTGAACGGGACGCCGTCGATGAAAATGGCCTTGCCCACGGGCTCCTCGGCGGCGAAGAGGTCGGTCGCGAGGACGTCGCCGATGAAGCAGACGCGCTTGCGGGCGGCCATGTCTTCGTCGTCGATGAACCGCCCCTTCTCGGCGATCGTATTCCGCATCCGCTCGAACTGCGGATTGACGCCGCGGACGGTATTCCGGTACTCCTTCCGCCCGTAGCTGATGAGGCGGCTGCCGACGAACTCGGGGCTGATGAGGTCGATGCCGGGGACCTTTTCCGGGATGGCCTCGACCATCTCCGGGGTGAGGCGCACGGCCTTGCCCCGGACGAACCCCTGCCAGGGAAGCGTCGTCCGCGAGGGGAAGGCGAGGACGATCCCTTCCCCCATGCCATGAAACCGCTTGATCTGGGCCTTGGAGACGGAGTCGCCGAAGGCGATGAGGAGGACGACGGAAAACGTCCCCCAGACGACGCCTGACAGGGTTAGGGTCGTCCGGAGCGGCTGGCGGACGAGGTCCCGGAAGAGGTTGCGGAAAAAGATGCCGATCATTTTATTTCGCGGGGCGGCTTCTCGACGACCTTTTCGCCTTCCTTCAGGCCGGAGACGATCTCGATGTTCAGGCCGTCGGAGAGGCCGGTCTGGACCTCGACCTTGCGAGTCTTCTGCTCGCCCTGGGCCTGGGTCTCGGGAACTTCGACGAACCGCTTGCCGTTCTCGAATATGACCAGCCGCTCGGGGAGCATGAGGACCTGCTTGCGGTCGCGGATCCGGATGCTGGCCGTGGCCGAGAATCCGGCGCGGAGGACCATGGCCGGGTCCTTGACGATGGCGATCTCGATATCGAAGAGGGTGGCGTTCCCTTCCTTCTTGGCCTTGGGGTAGATCCGGGTGACCTCGCCCGCAATCCTGGCGTCGGGCAGGGCGCCGATCGTGATCTCGGCGGGCATGCCGGCGACGAGCTTGCCCACGTCGATCTCGTCCACCGTGCCCTTGAAGCGCAGACTGGCCATGTCCGCGAGAGAGCAGAGCTCGGTCCCGGGCTGGTAGTTGGTCAGCGGCACGACCGGGTCGCCCAGGAAGACGCTCTGGGAGAGAATGACGCCGGTGTTCGGCGACCTGATGATCGAGTCGATCTCCCGGTTGGACATTCGGATCCGCCCCTTCTCGAGGAGCTCGAGGCGCTCCGCGGCGATCTTGTAGTGGAGGTTCGCCTCCTGGTAGGCGCCTTCGGAGGCGTCCATCTCGGACTTGGAGATCAGCGATTTCTTGAAGAGCTCGATTTGGCGCTCCCAGTCGGACTTGATCTTGTGCAGGGTCACCTCGGCAACTTCCATGGCGCGCCAGGATTCAACGTACTCGAGCGGCGTCGGGTTGGGGGAGATCTTGAAGAGGGGAGCGCCCGCCTTCACGGCGTCGCCCACTTTGAACAGGACCTCGGTGACAATCCCCGGGATGGTCGATTTGACCTTGGTTTCCTTCTCGGGGTCGATGGTGCCGACGGCCAGGGCCTTCTCTACGATGTCGCCCCTGGTCACGGCGACGAGCTTGACTTCGGCCTTTTTCTTGCCGCAAGCGAGCAGGAAATAGAAGAAGGTCAGGATGAACAGGGCGGCAAAAACACGCAGGATCCACTTTTTCATGGCATACCTCTATCTCTCATCTACCCTTAAAGACGTATGGAATGGGGAAAAGGTTCAGCGGTCGGACGCAATGCCCACGAAGGGGCCCCGCGTTTGACCCAGGAGCAGTGTTGGTCTATCATTTCCGGGTGATATCGTCCCGTCGGACGAGGCTCAAAACGATGACAGAGGAAAGACCCGTTCGGAACAAGGCCGGCGCCTTCGCCGTCGCGGCCGCCCTCCTCCTGGCGTCCCTCTCCGCCGGCGCCGCCGGGACGCCGCGGCCGGCGGGCTCCGCCCCTCTCGCCAGGCCAGCGTCGGCAGAGGCGCGGCATGAAAACCCGCTGGGCGTCTTCGACGGCCACGGCGATATCGGTCCCGTGGACCTTCCCGGCTCGGTCCTCTACGATACCCAAAAACAGGAATACGTCATCGCGGGGTCCGGGCTGAACATGTGGTTCGCGAGCGACGAGGGCCATTTCCTGTGGAAGCGGCTGAAGGGCGATTTCATCCTCAGCGCCCGGGTCGAGTTCGTGGGCGGGGGGGCCGCCGCCCACCGGAAGATCGGCTGGATGGTCCGCTCGAGCCTCGACCTCGACTCGGCCCATGTGAGCGCGGTTGTCCACGGCGACGGGCTGACGTCCGCCCAATACCGGAAGGCCCGCGGCGAGGAGACTCTCGAGGACGAGATCGGAGTCACCGGGCCCAATCAGATCCAGCTCGAGCGCCGCGGCGGCACGTACATCATGTCGGTGGCCCATTTTGGCGAAGCGTACATCCGCGACCTCGTCGAAGGCGTGGCCCTGGGGGATGAAGTCTTCGCCGGGCTCTTCATTTGCGCGCACAAGGCCGACACGCTCGAGCGGGCGCGGTTCTCGAACGTCCGCATCGTCATCCCCCCGAAATCCGGCTTCGTCCCGTACCGCGACACGATCGGGAGCCGGCTCGAGGTCCTGGACGTCGCCAGCAAGAGCCGGATGGTCCTCGACGAATCGCCGAGGGACCGCCAAGCCCCGAACTGGACGAAGGACGGCCGGGCCTTGATCTACAACGGCGATGGCCGCCTGTTCCGGTTCGATCTGACCGCGGGAACTTCCACCGCTATCGACACCGGGTCCGTGACGTTCAACAACAACGACCATGCCCTATCGTTCAACGGGAAGATCCTCGGCCTCAGCAGCCAGTTCCCGAACGAGGCCGGCGTTTCCATCATCTACACCGTTCCTGTCGGGGGCGGCAGGCCCTTCCGGGTGACGTCCCGGGGGCCCTCCTATCTTCACGGCTGGTCGCCCGACGGCCGGGCCCTCGTCTACACGGGCGGCCGGAACGGCAATTTCGACGTTTACAGGATCTCCGTGCGCGGCGGCAAGGAGACGCGTCTGACGAAGGCCAAGGGGCTCGACGACGGCCCCGAGTTCACGCCGGACGGCCGGTTCATCTATTTCTGCTCCAACCGGAGGGACGGCATGCGGATCTGGCGGATGCTCGCCAACGGCAAGCTGCAGCGGCACGTCACCTCCGACGGCCTTCAGGACTGGTTCCCGCACGTCTCGCCCGACGGCCAGTGGATCGTGTTCCTGTCGTACGAGCGGGACGTCGATCCGGGCGACCATCCTTTCTACAAACAGGTCTATCTCCGCATGATGCCTGTCGGAGGCGGCGAGGCCCGGGTCATCGCCTATGTCTTCGGCGGACAGGGGACGATCAACGTGCCGTCCTGGTCGCCCGACGGCAAGAAGATCGCCTTCTTCAGCTACAGCGACGGGATCCGCTGACGCCGTGCTGCGTCATGGCCGCCTCGCGGCCGCAAATTGACAACCCCCTCGCGCGTCGTTTAGAATGGGCGCCTGTGGAACCGCCCCTTCCCGCACAACGGGGTGAAGCGCCGAGGTTCTTCATGGAAAAGAAGCCGCTGCCGGACCTGAAGGCCATTTGCGATAACTTTGCCGTCGATGGCCGCTGGGTCTCATCCTGCCCCATCCCGTCCGGCCACATCAACGACACCTATTGCTCCGAGTTCGAGGCCGGGGGGCGGCGGGCGAAGTACGTCAACCAGCGGATCAACCACCTTGTCTTCCGGGAGCCCGAAAAGCTCATGGAGAACATCGAGCGGGTGACCCGTTTCGCGCGCGAGCGGATCATCGCCGCCGGCGGCGACCCGATGCGGGAGACGCTGACCATCGTCCCGGCCCGGGACGGCCGGTCCTTCCACAGGATGGCGGATGGCAACTACTGGCGCATGTTCCGCTACATCGACGGGGCCCGGACCTACGATAAGGTCGAGGACCTCCGGCACGTCTATGCCGCTTCCCGGGCCTTCGGCGCCTTCCAGAAGATGCTCAGCCGGCTGCCGGGCGGAAGGCTCCACGAGACGATCCCCTATTTCCACCACACGCGCAAGCGGTTCGAGGCGTTCGCGGACGCGCTTAAGAAGGACGCCGCCGGCCGTGCGGCCGGGGTCGGGCCCGAGGTCGACTTCGTCCTGGCCCGGGAAAAGGATACGGGCGTTGTCGTCGACGGGCTGGCCGCGGGCCGCATCCCCGAGCGCGTCACGCACAACGACACCAAGCTCAACAATGTCATGATCGACGACCGGACGGGAGAGGGGATCTGCGTCATCGACCTCGACACGGTCATGCCGGGATCGGTGCTCTACGACTTCGGCGACTCCGTCCGGCTCGGGGCGGCGACGGCCGCCGAGGACGAGCGCGACCTGGCCAAGGTCGGCTTCGACCTCCGGCTCTTCGACCGCCTGGCCGAGGGCTACCTCGACGCGGCGCGCGATTTCCTGACGGACCAGGAGACCCGGCTGCTGGTTTTTTCGGCGAAACTCCTGACCCTCGAGTGCGGCATCCGCTTTCTCACCGACCACCTCGACGGCGACGTGTATTTCAAGGTCCATCGCGAAGGCCATAACCTCGACCGGGCGCGGACCCAATTCAAGATGGTCGCCGAGATGGAGCGGAGGGCCGACGAGATGGAGGCCGTCGTCAGGAGATACCAGAGATGAAAACGATCGGACTCGTCGGCGGCATGAGCTGGGAATCGACGCTCGAATACTACCGGATCATCAACGAGGCGGTCAAGGAAAGGCTCGGCGGTTTCCATTCGGCCAGGATCGTGATCGTCTCGGTCGACTTCGCCGAGATCGAGTCCCTGCAGCACAAGGGCGAGTGGGACCGGATGGCCGTGATGCTCGGAGAGGCCTTCCGGGCGGTCGAACGGGGCGGTGCCGACTTCGCCCTCCTCTGCACCAACACCATGCACAAGGTTTTCGACCGCATCCAGGAGGCCGTGCGCATCCCCCTCGTCCACATCGTCGACGTCACCGGGCGGGAGATCAAGGGCCGTGGGCTGGGGCGCGTCGGCCTCCTCGGCACGCGGTTCACCATGGAGCAGGACTTCTACAAGGGGAAGCTGGCCCGAGACTACGGCCTCGAGGTCCTCGTCCCCGACGAGGGGGAACGACAGGTGATCCACGGCATCCTTTATAACGAGCTCTGCCTGGGAAAAATCAAGGATGCCTCCCGGGACGTCTTCAGGGAGATCATCGGCCGGCTCGAAGGCCGCGGCGCCCAAGGGATCATCCTCGGCTGCACGGAAATCCCGCTGATCGTCAAGGCCGACGATTCCCGCCTGCCGCTCTTCGACACGACGGCCCTCCACGCCAAGGCCGCCGTGGACCTGGCCCTTCAAGATTAGCCCGCCGCTATAGCGCCGGCACTCAGCGCGATGTCCCGCCCCCTCCCCGCCCTGTGACGACCGCGAGTTGATGTATAATCCGAAGTGAATGACGGAGGTGACCATGGTCAGACGCCTGCGGACGATCGTTTTCCTGATGACGGTGACGGCCCTCGCCGCCCGCGCCCAAGCCCAGGTCGCGTTCGACGAATTCTTCCTGGATAAGGCCCTGCGGTTCGACCTCTACCAGGTCGGCGACGCCAAGGACGAGGCCGTGACGCTCGACCAGATCTACCAGGAAGCGATCTGGCCGGAGTCGCGCACCCATCTCATCGACCCCTTTGTCTACGGCCATTACGCCGTCAAGCTCTACGACGTCGCCTCGAACCGTCTGATCTACACCCGCGGCTTCGATTCGACCTTCGCGGAGTACCGGACGACGACGCCCGCCCTGAACGGCGTCAAGCGCGTCTTCGAGCGGTCCATCCGCGTCCCGCATCCCAAGCGGCCGTTCCTGTTCGTCATCGAGGGCCGGGACAAGTCCCACATCCTCCATCCCCTCTTCAACCAGTCCGTCGATCCCTCGGATTACCACGTCATCAGGGAGACGACCGCGGCCGGGGACTTTGTTTACGAGGCCCAGAGGACCGGCGACCCGCACGAGAAGGTCGACCTGGTCTTCCTTGCCGAGGGCTACGCGGCCGAGGACCGGGACAAGTTCAAGGCCGACGTCGACCGGATGTCCGCTTACCTCTTCACGGTCGAGCCCTACAAGAGCGCCAAGGATAAGTTCAATATCCGCGGCGTTTTCCGGCCCTCCCCGGAGCGGGCCATGGACGAGCCGCGCCAGCGCGTTTACAGGAAGACGAACCTCAACGCCGCGTTCAACGCCTTCGACCTCGACCGCTACATGCTCATCGAGGAGGACCACCGGATGCACGAGATCGCCGCCCAGGTCCCCTATGACGCCATTGTCGTCCTCGTCAACAGCAAACGCTACGGCGGCGGGAGCATCGCCTTCGATTACTGCGTGAGCACGGTCGACAACCCGGTGAGCCCGCAAGTCCTCATCCACGAGCTCGGCCATTCCTTCGCCGGGCTGGCCGACGAATATTACATGTCCAACGTCTCGTACAATGACTTCTACCCCAAGGGCGTTGAGCCTCTCGAACCCAACATCACCGCCCTCCTCGACCCGGCCAACGTTAAGTGGAAGGACCTCCTCTCTCCCGGCATCGGCGTACCGACCGAGTACGGCAAGGAGCAGCGTGAAGCCCTCGTGGCCGAGCGGCGGAAGAACCGGGAGGACCGGGTCCGGGCGGTCGAGGAGGCGAAGAAGAAGGGCGAGTCGGCGGCCAGGGTCAGGACCCTCGAGGCCAGGTTCGAGGCGGCCGACAAGCTCATTGCCGGGAGAATCGACGTGGTCAACACGCAGTACGCCGGCCTCGAGGATAAGGTCGGCGTCTTCGAGGGCGCCGGCTACGCGGCCAAGGGGCTTTTCCGGCCGCAAATGTACTGCAACATGATCTCGAGCCCCAAGGGAGAGTTCTGCCGCGTCTGCCAGCGGGCCATCTCCTGGATGATCGATTATTTCGGGGAGGGAAAATAGCGCCGCGGGTCAGGCCGCCGCGCCCTTCTTTTTCAGGGCGTCCCAGACGGCCGTGGCGATCTGAATGTCCTGGACCGCGACCCCCGTCAGGTCGGCGACAGTGATCTCGTCGTCGGAGGCGCGGCGCAAGGCCGGGTCCGTCACGACCCGGCCGAGCTCGATCAGGGCTTCCCTGCGCAGAACTCCCGCCTCGACGGCCTTGAAAACCTCGCCGCGCAGCTCCGACTGGCTGAGGCTGTCGACGACAACGCGCGAAGCCTTGGCCAGGATCCCCGGGTCCAATTCCTGCTTCTCGGGGGTGTCCGAGCCCACCGCCGTGATGTGGGTGCCCGGCCGGATCCAATCGGCCCGCAGGAGCGGCCGCGTCGAGGGCGTGCACGTGACGATGAGGCGGGCGGCCGCCGCAACCTCCTCGGCGGAGAGGGTCGTCCGGACGCGGAACCCCCGCGGTTCCATGTCTCGGCGGTAGGCGGCAAGTTCCGCCTCGTCAAGCCCCCACACCAAGGCCTCCTCGAAATGCCGCACCCGGCGGAGCCACTCGAGCTGCATCCGTCCCTGGATCCCCGCACCCAGGATGCCCACCGTGCGCACCTTCCGCGGCGCCAGGTGCTCCGCCGCGACGGCCCCGGCCGCCGCCGTCCGGAGGTTCGTGAGATACCCCTCATCGAGGAGCAGGCACTCGAGCTCGCCCGTCTTCTGGCTGAAGAGGAGCATCATGCCGTTCCCCGAGGGCAGGCCGACCTTCGGATTGTCGTAAAACCCGGAGGCGATCTTGATGACGTAGTGATCGTCCCCTTTGATATAGCCGTACTTGATATGGACATCGCCGGGCGGGTGGTCGAAGACCATTTCTCCGACGGGAGGGACGACGGCCCGGCCCTGGGAATACGCCGCGAAGCCCTCCTCGATCAGGGGCAGGGGGTCGATGCCGCGGACGGCCTCGAGGATCTCGGGAAGGGAGATCACGGCCGGCATGTCAGGCCTCCTCGCTGGGCAGTCGCGGGGTTCCGGCGGCGGGGCTCATAGCCGGCGGACCGAGAAACCCAGCTTCTCGAGGGCGTCGACCGCCCTGTCCAGGTCCTTGTTTTTGACGAAGATGTGGTCCGTGGAATAGCCGGAGATGGCGAAGATGGGGATGCCCTCCCGGGCTAGGGCCCCCGACACGTGGGCGAAAAAGCCGATCAGGCTGAACGGCAGGATCATGTCGAAGGTGATGCGGCGCCAGTCCCCCTCGATGCCGAGGAACTTCTGGTTCCGGAGTCGGGATTCCTCGATGACCGAACTGGTCTCGTCCCCTTCCCGGACGACGGCGAAGGCGCCGGCGCAGGCCCGGCGGGACTTGACGATGGCATAGGTCTCCGCCGCGACCAGGATTCGGCCGTGCCGAAAATATTCTCTGAGCTCACTTTGCTTCATGGCTCCCGTCCTCGACCGCCTCCGAGCGCCATTTTAGCCGAAACCGCGCAGGCCCGCAAGCCCTCTCTCATGGGTCCAAGTACTTGATTTCGGCGGAGGTTCGGAATAAGATTCAGCTTTCAGCGAGGAGACGACCTGAAGACAGATGAGTCCCGAAGCGAATAAGAATTTCCGGCTCCTGCCGGCGTCCTGGATCGACGCGACGCTCGGCATCGCCGACCGCGTTTCACGGCCCTTGGCCCGGCTCAACTTCAATCCGAACGTCCTGTCCGTCCTGGGGCTCCTGGCCGGGGTCGCCGTCGGCGTGTTCTATGCCCTCGACCACCCGGCCCCGGCGGCGGCGTTCATCCTTGTCTGCGGCATCTTCGACATCCTGGACGGTAAGGTGGCCGCGAACGCCGGGCGGCGGAGCCTCTTCGGCGCCGTCGTCGATTCGAGCCTCGACCGCTATTCCGAGTTCTTCATACTCATGGGGCTGGCCTATCATTTCCGGCAGGGCTGGGGACTCTGGCTGACCTTCTTCGCGTTCCTGGGGTCGTCCATGGTCAGCTACACCCGCGCCCGGGCCGAGGGGCTGGGGGTGGACTGTCAGGTGGGCCCGATGCAGCGCGCCGAGCGGCTGCTCCTGCTCTTCATCGGGACCGTGGCGGGGATCGTCTTCCGGGCCCTTGACCCGGTCCTGCTCGCGGTCGTGGCCGTCATCGCCGCCGTCTCGCACTTCACCGCCGCCCAGAGGATTTTTCACGTCCGGAAGGTCGAGAGAGACCGGACCTCCAAGGAGAATTGAGCCATGAGCAAAATCCGAGTCGCCATCGTCGGCGTCGGCAACTGCGCCTCGTCCCTCATCCAGGGCGTCGAGTACTACAAGAACGCCCGGGAGGGCGATTTCGTCCCCGGCGTCATGCACGTCAACCTCGGCGGCTACCACATCCGGGACATCGAGTTCGTGGCCGCCTTCGACATCGACAAGAACAAGGTCGGCAAGGACCTGAGCGAGGCGATCTTCACCCGGCCGAACAACACCACGAGGTTCTCGGCGGTCCCCCACCTGGACGTCAAGGTCCGGAGGGGCATGACCCACGACGGCCTGGGCAAGTACCTCTCCCAGATCATCGAAAAGGCCCCCGGCCCGACGGCCGACATCGTCGGCACCCTCAAGGAGACCAAGGCCGACGTCGTCATCAACTACCTGCCCGTCGGCAGCGAGATGGCCACGAAGTGGTATGTCGAGCAGGTCCTCGACGCGGGCTGCGGCCTCGTCAACTGCATCCCCGTCTTCATCGCCAGCCAGAAGTATTGGCAGAAGCGGTTCCAGGAGCGCGGTCTGCCGGTTATCGGCGACGACATCAAGTCGCAGGTCGGGGCGACGATCCTCCACCGGACCCTCGTCAATCTCTATCTCGACCGCGGCATGCTGGTCGACCGGACCTACCAGCTGAACACGGGTGGGAACACGGATTTCCTGAACATGCTCGAGAGGGAGCGGCTCGATTCCAAGAAGAAGTCCAAGACGAACGCCGTCGTCTCCCAGATTCGGAACCGCGGGCTGGACATCGAGCCGGCCAACGTCCACATCGGTCCGAGCGACTATGTGCCCTGGCAGAAGGACAACAAGGTGTGTTTCCTGCGGATCGAAAGCCGCCATTTCGGCGACGTCCCGACGAGCCTCGAATGCCGGCTGTCCGTCGAGGATTCCCCGAATTCGGCCGGCGTCGTCATCGACGCCATCCGATGCGTCAAGCTGGCCCTCAACAACGGCGTCAAGGGCTCGCTCTTCGCGCCCTCGTCCTATTTCATGAAGTCGCCCCCCAAGCAGTACACCGACACGGAAGCCCGCGACCTGACGGAGAGGTTCATCCGCCGCTACGGGAGGAAGGCCGCGCGCGCCGGCAAGCCGTCAAGCAAGGGCAAGGCCAAGTCCAAGGCCTGAGCCACAGAGCTAACGATTTTCCGTCGAAAAGCAGAGAGGGACTGTCCCCCACGGGGACAGTCTCTCTTTATTTCATGACTTACGGCCGCGCCGGAGCTTTTTCATCCGCTCCATGACCCAGCCGGGCTTGTCCACCTGCCGGGCGCGGCCGATGGCTAGGCTGTCCGGTCCGACGTCCCTGGTGATCGTGGAGCCGGCCGCGACGTAAGCCCGGCGACCGACCTTGACCGGCGCGACGAGCTCCGTGCCCGAGCCGATGAATGCGCCGGCCTCGATATGAGTCCGGTTCTTGCGGACGCCGTCATAGTTGCAGGTGATCGTCCCGGCGCCAATGTTGACGTCCTCCTCGACCAAGCTGTCCCCAAGATAGCTGAGATGCTGGGCCTTGGAGCGCGGGCCGAAGATGGTGTTCTTCATCTCGACGAAGTTCCCCACTTTCGAACCCGGCCGGATGACCGTGCCCGGCCGGAGCCGCGAGAAGGGCCCGACCTGGGCGTCGTCCTCGACCCGGCTCGCCTCGAGCACCGAAGAACTTAGGACACGGACCCGGTCGCCGACCCGGCAGCCGACGACATGCACGTGGGGATAGATGCGGCAGTCCCTGCCGATGCGCGTCTCCCCCTCGATCACAACCGAGGGATAGATCACGGTCCCCGCGCCCACCTCGGCCTCCCAGTCGATCCAGGAGCTTCGAGGGTCGAGGAGTGTCACGCCCCGCCGGGCGAGGCGGCCGTTCTTGCGCTGCCGGAGGAGCCGCGCGGCCCGGGCCAGGTCGGCGCGGCCGCCGACCCGGAAGGTTTCGTCAGCTTCGGAGTTCTCGGTCAGCCCGACCTTGCGGCCGCGAGCGGCGAGAAGGGCGCCGATCGTCCGCAGCCCGGCCCCGGACTTGGCGCGGGCGAGGGCTGGGAGCAAGGGGACGAGGTCGGCCGCGCGGAGGACGACGACCGAATCCCGGTCGAGGTCCGGCCCGCAGCTCATGAGCGCCAGGGACAGCGCGTTCCTGCGGCGGGCTGCGGCGAGACGCCGCAGGGTCCCGGTCTGGAGCAGCGGACGGTCGGCCGGGACAAGGACGAGGTCCGACGGCTTTTTCTTGCGGATGAGCGCCGAAGCGCCCAGGAGGGCGGCGGCCAACCCGACCGCGGCCTTTGCGCTCCGGGACCTCGGACGGAGGATGGTGACGGGGCCGCGCCCGGACAGGGACGCCGCCGCTTTCTCCCCGATGTCTGCGTCGAGGGTCACGATGACGCGCTCGGGCCGGAGGCCGGCTGCGGCGTCCAGGACATAGGCGGCCAGCGGCCGGCCGAGGAGCGGGCAGAGGGCTTTTTCCTCAGCTGAAGCGAAGCCGGCCCCCGCGCTTCCCCCGTAGACGAGGACGATGGGCTTGCGGGTGGTCATGCGAGTCTGGTCAGGAGCTTGAACTTCTTGTCGTCCCAGAGCGCCTCGAAATCCGGCTCGTTCTGAGCCAGCGTGGAGAACATCTTGTCCTTCTGGATGGCTTTTTTCACGTAGTCAAGGCAAGGGTCCGTTTGGCCCATCAGGGAGTGGACGTCGGCCAGCAGATAATAGACCAGGCCCTCCTGCTCCTTGAAATCGAGGGCCTTCTGGAGGAGTTTCACGGCACTTTCGAAATCACGCTGGTTGATCCGGACGACGCTCCAGCGGAGGTAATCGTCGAAACCCTTCAAGGAAAAGGTCTCTTTCTTGGGTCGGTTGCGGGCGATGGTGATATAGGCCCGGGCCCGGTCGACGATCTCGCGCTCGGCGGGGTGCTTCTCGATGAAATCCTCGAAGAGCGCGGCGGCCTTTTCGAGATCCCCCTTGTGGAATTCCTTGATGGCCTGGCCGAAAGCCGCCAGGATTTTCTGGTATTCATCCTTCTTCGTTCGCTGTTCGGTCACGGTTGTCTCCCTGTCAAGTCGCGTTCGCGTGGGGGGTATTCTACCGCAGACGCCCGGGTTTGACAAGACGCGCGCCCGGGTCCCGGAGAGCGGTGCCTCCGCCATGCTCCGTCCTTGCGGTTTATGATAGAATGGTGGGATGAAAAAAAGGCTGGAAGAGGCCCTCAAAAAGGTGTCCCAAGGCCGGCTGTCCCCCGCAAAAGCCATGGAATCCCTGAAGGGCTACCCGTTCCAGGACCTGGGATTCGCCAAGGTCGACCATCACCGCGAAGTCGTCAAGGGCCATCCCGAGATCGTCTACGGGCTGGGCAAGACGCCCGACCAGATCGTCCGGATTTCCCGGGAGATCGTGGCCAAGGGTTCGAACCTCCTGGTCACGAGGGTCGAGCCGGACGTTTATGCCCGGATCAAGGGCCGGCTCAAGGGGACGCGCTACAACGCCGCGGCCCGGACGGTGACGCTCGTCCGGAAGAAGGCCGCCGCGGGCCGCGGGACGATCGCGGTCCTCACGGCCGGGACGTCCGATATTCCCGTAGCCGAGGAGGCCGCCGTCACGGCCGAGGTCCTGGGCAACGATGTCGAGAGGATCTACGATGTCGGGGTCGCCGGTCTCCACCGGCTCCTCCACCACTACGACAAGATCCGGGGCGCCCGGGTCGTCATCACGGTCGCGGGGATGGAGGGGGCCCTGCCGAGCGTCGTCGCCGGCCTGGTCCGGGCCCCGGTCATCGCAGTGCCGACGAGCGTCGGCTATGGAGCGAGCTTCCACGGGCTGGCGGCCCTGCTGGCCATGCTCAACTCCTGCCCCGGGGGGGTCGGCGTCGTCAACATCGACAACGGCTTCGGGGCGGCTTACCTGGCCAGCTTGATCAATCACCTTTGAGGCCAGGCCCCGCTCGGACCTCCTCGCGGAGCACCTTGCGGCTTGGCCGGGAGCGGCTTGACAAGACCGCCTCCGGCCCCTATATTCTATGGGTAATCCCGGGTCTTATAAGGCTTCATGGAGATCATCGATCAGGTAAGGCAGGCCTCTTCTATCATTGAGATCGCCTCCCAGTACACGACCCTCAAGAAACGGGGCCGCCGCTGGGTCGGACTCTGCCCCTTCCACACGGAAAAGACGCCCTCGTTCACCCTGGACGAGGACAAGCAGCTCTACCATTGCTTCGGCTGCGGCGCGGGCGGTGACATCTTCTCCCTGGTGATGGAGAAGGAGAGCCTCAACTTCCCCGAGACCCTGAGATACCTGGCCGAAAAATACCACGTCCCCATGCCCGAGCGCGAGCGGATCAATCCGGAGGTCCTCAAGCTCGAGGACAAGCTGTTCAAGATCAATGAGCTCGCCCTGGGCTTCTACCGCAAGAACTTGTTCCACACCCAGGAAGGGACGAAGGCCCTCGAATACCTCAAGAAACGGGGCCTCTCCGACGATACGCTGCAGAAGCTCCGCGTCGGATACGCCCTGAACTCCTGGAACGCCCTGGCCTCCTTTTTCCAGGAGAAGAACGTTCCGGGCTCGCTCCTCGAGAAAGGCGGCCTGGTCGTCCCGGGCAAGAAGCCGAACGAGTATTACGACCGCTTCCGGGGGCGGGTCATCTTCCCCATCTTCAGCCTGACGGGAAAGGTCGTGGCCTTCGGCGGGCGGACGATCGTCGACGCGGAGCCAAAGTACCTGAACTCCCCCGACACGCCTCTCTACTCCAAAGGCAAGCTCCTCTACGGCCTGAATTTCACCAAGGAAGCCATCCGGAACCAGGGGATGCTCATCCTTGTCGAGGGGTACACGGACTTTTCTTCCCTGTTCCAGGCCGGCATCGGCAACGTCGCCGCCTCGCTGGGCACGGCCCTGACCCCGTACCAAGTGGCCCAGGCCCTCAGGTTCGCGCCCCGGGTCATCGTCAACTATGACGGCGACAGCGCCGGACGCGCCGCTGCGGCCCGGGCCGTGCCCCTGTGCTTGGGGAAGGGTCTCAACGTCCAGGTTCTGACCCTCCCGGAGAACCTCGACCCCGATGCCTTCCTCAAGAAGCGCGGCCGGGAGAAGTATCTGGCGCTGCTCAAGAAGCCGACTCCGGGGCTCAAGTTCCTCGTCGAAGCCATGGCCGGCGAGGCCCGGATGTCCGTCCCGGAGGAGAAGGGGCGCGTCGTGCGGGCCGTCGTCAAGGAGATCGAGAAGGTCCCCGACGCCGTGGCCCGGGGCGAGTACCTGCGGGAAGCGAGTCAATACCTCGGCGTCGGCGAGGAGGTCCTCCGGAGCATCGCCGAGGACCCCCAGTCCCCTCCGGGGGCCGAGGACCAGGGGCTTATCTGCCCGGCCGAAAAGCGTCTCTTCCAGATCCTCATGGAGGACCGGTCGGTCGCGCCCCTCGTCTTCGCCGAGACGGGCGACGAGATCTTCTGCGGCCTGCGCGGAGAGGTTGTCTTCCGGTACATCCTCGAGTGCTTCAAGACGAACCGGGACTGGAATTTTCACGAGCTCAAGGAGCGTGTCCCTCCCGTCCTGCTGTCCCAGCTGTCGAAGGCCCTGTTCGAGAAGGCGCCGGCCGGGGCCGCGGCCGCCGACGAGGCCTACGAGTGCCTCAGGTCCCTGCGGAAGCTCCACCTTCAGAACCGGCTGAAGGACATCCAGCAGAAGATCGCCCGCTCGGAAAAACGCGGCGAAAAGGAGGAGCTCGTCTCACTTCTCTACGAGAAGCAGGACGTTACCAAACAGATCCTGTCGCTGGCCTAGGAACGGAAGAATGCGCGGCAACGTTTGTCATATAAAGGACATCTTGGAAAGAGGTGCGCGGCGTGTCCCCCGAGAATAAGCTCCACAAAGACGAAATCTCCCAGCTCATCTCCAAGGGCCGGAAGCAGGGCTACCTGCTCTTCGAGGAGATCGACAAGACCTTCACCGAGGACCTGGACTCCGCGGAGGATTTCGACGACTTCCTGTCGTCGATGGACAACTACGGGATCAAGATCCTCGACTCGCAGCAGAAGGAGATGATCCCGAGGCGGCGGAAGAGCGACCTCGTCTCGACCCATGGCCTCGAGCGGACGACGGACCCGGTCAAGCTCTACCTCCGGGAGATGGGCAACATCTCCCTCCTCACCCGGGAGGGCGAGATCGCCATCGCCCGCGAGATCGAGCGGGGCGAGAAGAGCATCATCAAGGCCCTCTCCAAAACCCGGCTCGTCCTCAACGAGGTCCTGGGCCTCGAGGACAGGATCAAGGACGACCCCTTCACCATCCAGGAGATGTTCGACCTCAGCGAGGACGATATCGCCGAGGGCAAGCTCGAGGAGAAGAAGCAGCAGATCCTGGCCATGATCAAGAGGATCAAGGACCTGAGCCGGAAGCTCGACCGGCTCCCCACGACCCGCAAGGCCACCATTTCCCGGGGCCGGGTGACGGTCCGGATCAGCAACTGCATCCGTGACCTCAACATCCGCCAGGCGCGCCGGGAGAGGCTCATCGAAGAACTCCGGGAGCGCCTTAGGACGATCAACGACCTCGAGGACCAGCGCGATGAGCTCGCCCTGGCCCTGTCGAAAAAAAGGAAGGAGGACCCCGTCCTCAAGCAGAAGCTGCGGGACGTCAACCGGGACCTCCGGAAGCTCACGACCGAGATCGGCCTCGACCCCGAGGCCCTGCGCCGGGCCGTCCGGGCCATCACCGCCGGCCGCAAGATCAGCGACCAGGCCAAGAAGGAGCTCGTCGCGGCCAACCTCCGGCTCGTCGTCTCCATCGCCAAAAAATATAGCAACCGCGGCCTCCAGTTCCTCGACCTCATCCAGGAAGGGAACATGGGCCTGATGAAAGCCGTCGAGAAGTTCGAGTACCGGCGGGGCTACAAGTTCTCGACCTACGCCACGTGGTGGATCCGGCAGGCCATCACCCGGGCCATCGCCGACCAGGCCCGGACGATCCGCATCCCCGTCCACATGATCGAGACGATCAACAAGCTCATCCGGGTCTCGCGGTCCCTCGTCCAGGAGGTCGGCCGGGAGCCGACGAGCGAGGAGATCGCCAAGAAGATGGACATGCCGGTCAACAAGGTCCGCAAGATCATCAAGATCGCCCAGGAGCCCATCTCGCTCGAGACGCCCATCGGCGAGGAGGAGGACAGCCACCTCGGCGACTTCATCGAGGACAAGCTCATCCCCTCGCCGCCCGACACGGTCATCCACATCAACCTCAAGGAGCAGATCGAGGAGGCCCTGAAGTCGCTGACGGACCGCGAGGGCCGCGTCCTCAAGATGCGCTTCGGCCTCGGCGACGGCAACGAGCACACCCTTGAAGAGGTCGGCCAGCAGTTCAAGGTCACGCGCGAGCGCATCCGGCAGATCGAGGCCAAGGCCCTGCGCAAGCTCAAGCACCCGAGCCGCAGCCGGAAGCTCAAGTCTTTCACGAACAGCCACTAAGCGCATAAAAAGGGACTGTCCCTCGAAGGGGACAGTCCCCGCTATCTCCATCCCCGGTTCCCGCCGCTCACTTCCATAAACGATCTTCCCGGCTTAATTGACGATTCTTCAGTAATTTGTTATAAAGGGGGGCCTGGGCCTATAGCTCAGTGGTAGAGCCACCGGCTCATAACCGGCAGGTCCCAGGTTCGAACCCTGGTAGGCCCATTCGACCGAGAGGCCGAGCCGGAGAAAGAGACAAGATACACTGTGGACATTGATTTCGACCTGATCATCCAGCTTCAGCATCTGGATTCCGACGTCCACGCGACGACCCAGGTCCTCGAGGCCATCCCCCGGCTCATCCAGGATATCGATAAAAAGATCCAGGCCGGCTCCAAGTCCGTGGCCGAGGCCAAGGACAAGGTCTCTCAGAACCAGAAGAAGCGCCGCGACCTGGAGACCGAGGTCAAGGACGTCAAGGGCCAGATCGGGAAGTACAAGCGGCAGCTGAACGAGGTTAAGACCAACAAGGAGTACACGTCCTTCCTCAAGGAGATCGAGGAGGCCCAGCACAAGATCGACGACCTGGAGGAGGCGATCATCGCCGAGATGCTGGCCGCCGACGACCTCGAGGAGGAGATCAAGGCGGCGACCCTCAAGCAGGGACAGGAGGAGGCGAACCTCCGCAAGGAACGGTCCGTCCTGGACGAGAAGGCCCGGGAGTTGGAGAAAAAAAAGGCCCGCCTCATCGCCGAGCGGGAAGCCCTTCTGCCGCAGGTCCCGCCGGAGCAGATGAGGCTCTACGAGGCCATTTTCCTCAAGAAGGGCGGGATCGCCCTCTCGCCCGTCAAGGACGACTTCTGCGCCATGTGCCACATGCGGATCCGGCCCCAGATGCTGAACGAGATCCGCGACAAGTCCAAGATCATCCTCTGCGAGAATTGCGGCCGGATCCTCTACTGGCCGCCAAAGCCCGAGCCCCCTAAGGCCGATTGACCGCGCCGGGCGCCGCCCGGCACCGTCACCCTCCGTTCCGGTTGTCCCCCGCTTCCTCGCGGTACATGGATTCGATCAGCTCCTGGTACCGGCCCTCGATGATCGCCCGCCGGACCTTGAGGGAAGGCGTGATCTCGCCCTTTTCGATCTCGAAATCCCGCCCGAGGACGACGATCTTCTTGATGCGCTCGTAGGACGCGAGCAGCGGCGTCACGCGATCGACCTCGGCCCTCATGAACTCCACGATCCGCGGCTCCTTGACCAGCTCCTCCGCGTCCGCGAACGGGATCTTATGGGCCTTGGCGTAGGCTTCGAGCTTCTCGAACTGGGGCACGATCAGGGCTGAGATGAACCGCCTCCGGTCGCCCACGACGACGGCGTTGGCAACGTAGGGACTCATCTTGAGAAGGTTCTCGATCGGCTGCGGGGCGACGTTCTTGCCGCCGGAGGTCACGAGGAGGTCCTTCTTCCGGTCGGTGATGATGAGGAAGCCGTCCTCGTCCAGGTGCCCGATGTCGCCCGTGTGGAACCAGCCGCCCTCCATGACCTCCCGGGTCTCGGCCTCCTTCTTGTAATAGCCCTTCATGACGTTCGGGCCCCGGGACAGGATCTCGCCGTCCGGCGCGATCCGGAGCTCGATGCCGGGGATGGGCTTGCCGACGGTCCCGAACCTGAGGGCCTCGAAAGTGTTGACGGCGAGAACGGGCGCGGTCTCCGTCAGCCCGTACCCCTCGAGGACGACCAGGCCGAGGGCGTAGAAGAATTCGGCGATCTCCTTGGACAGAGGCGCCCCGCCGGAGACGAAGAACCGGACCCGGCCGCCGGTCCGGGCGATGATCTTGGAGAAGACGAGCTTGTGGGCGATCCCCCGCCGCAGCCGCAGTCCGGCCGGGACGGGCTTCCCGGCGAGCTTCAGGGCGCCGCAACGGCGGCCGACCCCGAGGGCCCAGAAGAAGATCTTCCGCCGCATGGCCGGGCTGACGAGGACCTGGTCCATGACCTTGGTATAGATCTTCTCGAAGACCCGGGGGACGCTGACCATGATGGTCGGCCGGACCTCCAGCAAGTTCTGGGCGACGGCCTCCACGCTCTCGGCGTAAGCGATGGTGCAGCCGGCATAGAGATAAGTGAACGTAACCATCCTCTCGAGGACGTGAGAGAGGGGAAGGAAGGACAGGCAGACGTCCCGCTCCGTGAACTCGATGATCTCGCGGACCGTCCGGATGTTGCTGAGGAAATTGCGATGGGAGAGGACGACGCCCTTCGGCACCCCGGTCGTGCCCGAGGTGTAGATGATCGAGGCCGGGTCGTCGGGGCGGACGCGCGCGACGAGCTCGCCGAACAGGCCGGGGATGGCCGACGCAAGGGCCCTCCCCTTCTCCATGAGCTCCGCGAAGCCCAGGAGGCCGGGCGGCGTCGGGCCGTCCATGATGATGAAATGGCGGACCTTGCCGAGCTTCTCCCGGAGCGGCTCGACCCTCTTCCACAGGGCGGCGTTGGAAACGACGACGACGGTCGCGTCGGCGTCGTCGATGATGTAGCCGATCTGGTCCGTGACCAAGGTCGTGTAGATGGGGACGGTCAGGCCGCCGGCGCAGAGCGTCGCGATGTCCGTCATGATCCATTCCGGCCGGTTCTCCGAGAGGAGGCAGAGCTTGTCGCCCGCCCGGAAGCCCAGGGAATTGAGACCGAGGCAGAGGTCCTTGACCGCGTCGCCGAACTGCCGAGTGGACAGCGGAGCGAACTTCCCCTCCTTCTTGGACAGGAGCAGGCCGTCCTTGGGGTAGGCGTTGACGGTGTTCAGGAAGAGCTGGGGAAGCGTCTCGATCATGGCACCCTCCGCAGGAAAGGTGTTCTGATTCTAGAATTTTGCTTCGCCGCCTGTCAAGCCGCGACGATCCGGCCGTCGCGGAGCTCGACCGTCCGCCGCGCCATCCGGGCCAGCGCGAGGTTGTGGGTGACGAGGATGACGGTCAGGCCCGTCCTACCGTTCAGGTCCTTGAGGATCGCGCCGATCTCCTCGCTCCGCTTCGTGTCGAGGTTCCCCGTCGGCTCGTCGGCGAGCAGGATCTGGGGCCGGTTGACCAGGGCTCGGGCGATGGCCACGCGCTGCATTTCTCCGCCGGAAAGCTGGCCCGGCAGGTGCCCGGCCCGATGGTCGATGCCGAGGAGCCTGAGGACGCCAGTGACGTCCGCTTCGGCGCCGGGCTTCCGGTAAAAGGTGAAGGGAAGGATGACGTTCTCGAGGACCGTCAGCGTCGAGATAAGGTAGAACTTCTGGAAGATGTATCCGAAGATCTCGCGGCGTGTCCGCGTCAGCTTGGCCTCGGACAGGGCCTTGCCGTCGTTGAAGACCTCTCGCCCCTCGAGGACGAGCCGGCCCGAGGTCGGGTTGTCCAGGCAGCCGAGGATGTTGATGAGGGTCGTCTTGCCCGAGCCCGAGGGTCCGACGACGGCGATGAACTCGCCCTTCTCGACCGTCAGGGAGATGCCGTCGACGGCGGCGATGCGCTCGGCGCCCCTCACGTAGACGCGCCGGAGGTCCTCGGCCGCGATGGAATGACGGGTTGCGGCGCTCATGACTCCTCCTCGCTCCGGATGGTCTCCAGAGGCCGCATGCGGCCCGCCTTCCAAGAGGGATAGAGGCCGCTGATGAGCCCGATCAGGGTCACGATGGCCAGTGTGAAAAGGACGAGCCGGAGGTCGATGGCGATGAGCCCGCCGCTCGGCGAGTACGGCAGGATCTTCCGGATGAAGACGTCGGACGCCTTGGCCGTGCCGAGCGCCAGGAGAGTCCCGATGAGGCCTCCCGCGAGGCAGAGGAAGATCGTTTCGAACCAGACGAGCCGGAAGATGTCCGCGGCCTGGGCACCCATGGACTTGAGGATGCCGATCTCCTGGCGGCGCTCCATGACCGACATGAGGATGGTGTTGACGACGCCCATCATGGCGATGAGGATGGCGATGATGGCGATCGACAGGACCATGACCCGGGCCGTCGAGACGAGGGTCATGATGGTCGTCTTGACCTGGGTCAGGCTGACAACCTGGACGTCGGGGAGCTTAAACATCTTGTCCTCGAACTTGGTCATGTCGACGTCCTTGCGGACCTTGATGCCGATGGACGTCAGCTCGCCCTTGACGCCGAAGATCCGCTGGACCGTGCCGAGGGGGAGGAAGATCGTGCCGTCGTCCTGGGTTCCCGTCCGGCTCAGGATGCCGACGACCTTGACCTCGACGTTCTTCTCGGGGATGAGGTATTTGTCCCCGACCTCCCGTTGCTCGAGCTCGGCCGCTTCGTAGCCGATGACGGTCTCGGCGGCGTCCGGGTCCTTGAACCAGCCGCCGGCCTTGAACGGAAGGGCGCTCTTGAGCTTCGGAAAGGTCGCCGGGTCAACGCCAAGGAAAGCGACCAGGCCCCCGCTCTCGCCCTTGTTGGGGTCGAAGACGACCTGCATGAGCATAGGCGTCACGCCCTCGACCTCGGGCTCCTTGGTGACGTCGCGGACGATCGATTCGTTCATGTACTTAAGGCCGGTCCCGCCCTTGAGCATCAGCGTCGCCGCCTCATACGGACAGCCCTTGGCCACGACCAGCATCTGGAAGCCGAGGTTGTCGATGTCCTTGTTGAGCGACCTCTCGTAGCCGCGGTTGAACCCGAACAGGCTGACCAGGACCCAGCCGGCCAGGGCGATGCCGAGGACGGTCAGGGCGCTCCGCGTCTTCTTGCGGAGGAGGTTCTTGTAGGCGACCTCGAAGAGGCTGATCTTTTTTTCCGCCATGTCGATCTCCCTTTAAGAGACGAAGAGGGGCTGTCCCCCAGGGGGGGCTGTCACCCCTTCTTGTACTTGTTCCCCAGCAGGAACTCGTCGACCAGGATGAGGTTCTTTTTCGTGGCCCGGAGCGTCGCCCGGAAATCGTTTTCAGACCCAGGGTCGGGGTTCTTGATCCGGCTGACCCGTCCCGCCGGGTCCTCCTTTCCGGAAGCGACGTCGTAGCGGTCGAAGTCCGTGAGGCTCAATCCGACGAACTGTTTCCCAAAGGCGGGGTCGCGGAAGGCCTTGGCCGCCCGGGAGGTCAGCTTCTGGAAATAGAAGCCCCGGATAACGCCCGACCGGTCGAGGGCCAGGAAGACCTGAAGCCCCCCGTACGTCCCCTTCTGATTGACGCCGTGGATGTAGCCGATAAGCTCGTCCCCTTTGTAGATCTCGTACATGGTGTAAGGGACGTCGGCGGTTTCGAAGAGCCCCTTGAAGTGATCGCCGAGCCGGGCTTCGACCTCCTTGAGGAGCGCCTCTCCGCCCTTCCTGGCGATCGAGACATAGAGCGTCTTGTAGCTCGTGGACTCCGGGAAAAGCCGCTTGACATCGCGGTCCGGGTCGTTGAGGTCGCAGCCGACGGCGGCGTGAAGGGCCGCCGGAAGGGTCAGGGCGAGCGTCACCGACAGGGCAACGGCCCCGAGCCAGGGGGCATGGAGCACGGCCGGGCCCATCCCGCTCTTCCGGGTCTGCCGGCCCGGGCTCGCGTGAGCGTTCGATGATGCCTTCATGATGTGCCTCCTCCGGCGTCGCATCCGCGCCCTCAGATCCTCTTATAGAAATAGAGCTGGACGACGAACCGGACGTCTTTCGCCGCGAGGTCGTACTGGACGAGCGTCCTGGCGGCGAGGTCGGCCGTCACCCGATACGACACCCCTCCGCCGAGATAATTCTTCCAGCGGCCGCCGGCCCGCGCGACCGCGGGCTGGACCTCGAGCTTGAGCCTGCCCTCTTCGAGCAGGTTGACGCCGGCCCGCCAGAAGACGAGGAGGAGTCCCGACCCGGCCCGCCGCCCCGCCAGGACTTCGACGCGGTTCTCCACGTTCCGCCAGAGGTAAGTCGCGTCGGCCGCGGCCGCGGCGAACCCGACCGGGTCCCGCGACATGATCTCGTAGCCCATGGTGTCGAGGACGCGGCCGCCCGCAAGCGAGAGGCCGAGGCTCCAGTTGTCGCGGGCCAGGACGCCGCGTGAGAACCGCACGGCGGCCAGATAATTGCCGTGGAGGTAAAGCGGCATGCCGCTCCCCGCGGTCAGGCTGGCGGCGGCGTTTCCCCAGGCGAAGTCCCGCCGCAGCCCGACCCCCCAATCCCGGTCGAACCCGAAGCCCCGCATGGCCGGCCCAGGCAGAAGCAGGGCGTGGCTGTCGAGCTCGGCGTCGAGGCCGAGGGCCGGGCGGTCGTGGCCGGCCCAGAGGTCGGCGAAGCCCGCCTTGAGGCGGAAGGAGGCGTTGTAGACCTGGAGCTGGAGCGGGTGGCCGAGGTCCTGGGTGTAGGCCAGGCGCGCCTGGACGGCCAGGACGCCGATGTCGCGCGTCCGCCCGGAGAAGCGCTGGACGAGGTCGAAGCCGAGGCTCGGCTTCTGCATGACGTCCTCGGGCGTCTGGGAATAGGTCTGGACGGCGTCCCCGGCCGTGGAGTAGCCCGCGACCCCCTGGAGCTCAAGATAGAGAAGTGTCCCCTGGGCGAAGGCCGCGCCGGAGACGGCGGCCGTCCCGAGCAGGATCGCGGCCAGCCGCGCCGCGATATGGCGATGGCCGTTCTTCATTGGGAGGCTTCCTCCAGGACCCCCGGCCAACCCATCCTCCCTCACACCCCAAAGGTGATCCGGCCCCGGAAGACGACGATCTTCGTCCTGGAGAACGTCAGCAGGACCTCCCAGTCGCCGGGCATGACGATGTTGACGGGCAAGAGGTAGTCGCCCTTCTTGTTGAGCTTGAAGGCGACCTCGCCCGAATCGTGGGCGCCGCGCATGGACGGCATGTCGGACCGGCCGGTGATATCGAGGTCGGAGACCTGCTTGCCGTCCTTGTCGAAGAGCTGGACCTTGAGGATGACCGTCCCCATCTTGAGGGCTTTGTCGAATTCGTAAACGAAGTAGTTGACCTTGCCGATCCAGCACTTTTTCCCGGCCTTGGGCAGGTCCTTGAATTCGGGCTCTCGGGCCTGGGGGCTGCTCGGGGTGAGGCCCGGCGAGTTGCAGCAGGAGCCCGCCGGCTGGGCGGCGGCCGTCGCGGCCGCCAGAAGGCCCAGGAGGACAGCGGCGGCAAGGGTCTTTGGGGCCGTGAGCATGGGCTATCTCCTTTCCCTGCGGATAATTACCATATTCCTATATATTCTATCACATTAATAGGATTATCGCCGGCGGGTGCGGCCTGGCCGGCCCGTGGGTTCCCGCCGGGATCCCCGGGGGACGCCCCTCAATGCTCGTGCTTCTCCGCGGCCGCGGCCTCGGCCTTGGTCTTGTGGAGGGTCCCGGCCGGGTGGTTGGGCGGCGAATAGACCGTGTAGAGCTTCAGCCTGGTCGTCTTCGACGTGTTGATGACATTGTGATATGTGCCGGCGGGCACGATGGCCGCCTCGTTCTTGCGGACGACGTGCTCCTCCGAGCCATTCAGGACGAACTTGGCCTCCCCCTGCTCGATACGGAAGAACTGGTCGACGGCGGGATGCACTTCGTTCCCGATCTCCTCGCCCGGCTGCAAGCACATCACGACCAGCTGGCAGTGTTGGCCGGTGAAGAGGACCTGGCGGAAATAGGTGTTCTTGAGGGTTTGTTCCTCGATCGGTCCAAAGTATGCGGACATGGGTTCGGACTCCTTTCCGATGGGTTGATCTTATTATACGACATTTCCGTCCCGGAGGGAGAGGCTTGGGGAACTCCCGATCCGCAGCGCGGCGCGTCAGTGCTGTGACGGGTCCGACGGCATCTCAACGGATCAAGCGGAGGACGTAGAGGACGGCCAAGATGACCGGCTGATGGACGATATAGATCAGCAGGGAATGCCGCCCGGCGATGTTGACGAAGGTCGATGGCAGCCGGCGCCTGATCAGGCTGTGCTTCGCCGCGTACACCGACTTGCCCAGGGCGGTGCCAGCAAGGAAGATCCCGAACCACGGCAGGAGCGGGAAGTAATCGAAGGAGCCGTATGACGGGCTGTGGAGGCCGAGCGGCAGGAGCCAGTCGAAACTTATGGGGACACCCTTCAAGGCGAGCGGGAGGCCAGCGCTAAGGGCAAGAACGGCGGCGCTGGCGGCGGCGCAGGCCGGAGCCTCGGCCTTTTCCAGGGTCAAACCGTAGAGCAGGATCGAAGCCGCCAGGCAGTGGAGGATGCCGAAATGGACGGTTTCGGCCCGGTCAAAAACGAACGTCGCCGCGGTGACGAGGAGGGCCACGGCCAGCAGCTTGAGGGCGCGGCGGACGTTGCCCCGGCTGAGCGTGCTGCTGATGCCCGAGAGGACGACGAACAGAGCGGCGAAGAAATACTGAGCGACGGTCCAGGCCGGCGTCGAAAGGTTTGTCGAGAAGCCGAGGAACGATCTGAGCCCGACCATTTCCCCCAGGTCATAGAGCAGGTGGTAGCCGACCATCAAGATGATGGCGAGGCCCCGCAGAAAATCGATCTCCCAGATGCGCTGCGGGCCGCTCGGCTCTTTCACGGAAAGAGGATATTATGGCCAACCCTGGACGTCAAGAACTCCCGGCGTTACGATTTCGGAATCTTCAGCTTCTGCCCGACCTTGATCAGGTCGGGGTTCGTCAGGATGTCCCGGTTGGCCTCGAAGATCTTGGGGTAGAGGCTGGCTTTCCCGTAGAAGCGTTGGGCGATCGCGCTGAGCGTGTCACCCGGTTTGACCTCGTAGACAGTCGCTTCCCCCGCCGCCTGAGGTCCCGGGCCGGGGAGCGGCGAGGCGCCCGGAGCCGGCTGCACCTGGATCTTGTTCAAGGTGTTTTCCGTGTTGACCATCTTGTTGAACTCGAGCATGACCCGACCCTTGGCGTCCAAACTGACGGCCTGGCCCTCGAGCGTTACGACCTTCCCGTCGACCGTGGCCCGAAGGTCGCGGACGCCGAGATCGGACTTGTTGAGGACCGCGACGGCATCCTGGACTTTTTCACCAAACGACTTGCCGAAAAGACCCATCGTATTCCCTCCTTACTATGAAGAGTTTCCTTGATCCCACTTTGAGGGCGGACCTCCCCTCTCGAAAAGATCAAGAAAGAACCCACCCTCAAGGCAAAATGCTATCCTATGTCAGTCGTTTTCGTCAAGACGGTCCGAAACTGACGCGCAGGGTCGGCGCGTCGGGACGGCCTTGGCATCCGCGTCCGCCAGGCCGTCGAGTTCAGCTCTCGCGGACCTTGGCGATGGAGCAGACGCGGTCTTTGTCCTCGAGGTTGATGATGCGGACGCCCTGGGTGGCGCGGCCCGAGGAGCGGACCTGGGTCGTCGGGATGCCGATGACCTTGCCCGCGACGGTGATGACGAGGAGGTCTTCCTCGTTGATCCCGACCATGCCCAGGGCGTGGCCGATCTTGGGCGTGATGCGCAAATTGAGCACGCCCTGCCCGCCGCGGTGCTTCAGGGGATACATGTCCGCCGCCGTCTTCTTGCCGTAGCCCCGGTCGCTGGCCGTGAAGATGAACTTGTCGTCCGGGCCGACGACGATCATGCCGATGACCCGGTCTTTGGGCTTGAGCCGGATGCCACGGACGCCCGAGGCGGTGCGGCCCATCGGCCGGACGTCCGACTCCTTGAAGCTGAGGGCCCGGCCGAGCTTCGTCCCGATGACGATGTTGTTTTTGCCGGAAGAGATCCGGGCCGAGAAGAGCTCCGACTTCGGCCGCATGTTCATGGCCAGGATGCCGCCCCGCCGCACGTTCCGGAAATCCGCCAGCCGCGTCTTCTTGATGACGCCGTCGGTCGTCAGCATGACCACGAACTGGTTCTCGCTGAACTCCTTGACGGCGACGACGCTCGCCGGCTTCTCGTTGGGCTGGAACTCGAGGAGGTTCGCGATGGGTTTGCCCCTCCCCGAAACGCCCACGTCGGGCACCTCGAGGGCCTTGAGCCAGTAGAGCCGGCCCTGGTTGGTGAAGACGAGAAGATAGCTGTGGGTCGAGCAAATGTAGAGATCCTCGACGATGTCCTCGGCCTTCATCTCGATGCCCCGGCGGCCCTTGCCGCCCCGGGCCTGGAACTTGTACGAAGTGAGCGAGGTCCGCTTGATGTAGCCGCTCGACGTATAGACGATGGCGACGTCCTCCTCCTTGACCAGGTCCTCGGGCCGGAGCTCCGAGACGGCCTCGTCGCGGATCTCGGTCCGCCGCTCGTCGCCGTACTCCTCCTTAACCTCCTTGAGCTCCTGGACGATGATGGCGTAGACGAGCTTCTCGTCCTTGAGGATGCGCCGGAGCTCGGTGATCCTCTTCTTCAACGCGGCGTACTCCTCCTGGATCTTGAGGCGCTCGAGCTGGCTCAGCCGTTGGAGCTGGAGCTCGAGGACGGCCTGGGCCTGGACCTGGGTTAGCCCGAACTTCTCCATGAGGCCGCGACGGGCCTCGTCGACCGTCTTCGACGCGCGGATGAGCTTGATGACGGCGTCGAGGTTGTCGAGGCAAATGACCAGGCCTTCCAAAATGTGGGCCCGCTCCTCGGCCTTGCGCAGCTCGAAGCGCGTCCGCCGCAGGATGACCTCCTTGCGGTGGGCGATGAAGTACTTCATCATGTCGATGAGGCTGAGCGTCTTCGGCTGCTTGTCGACGATGGCCAGCATGATGATGCCGAAGGAGACCTGGAGCTGGGTGTGCTTGTAGAGGTTGTTGAGGATGATCTCCGGCAGCTCCCCCCTCTTGACCTCGACGACGATGCGCATGCCCTCGCGGTCGGACTCGTCCCGGATGTCGGCGACGCCGTCGATCTTCTTCTCGTTGACCAGTTCGGCGATCGACTCGAGCAGGCGCGACTTGTTGACCTGGTAGGGGATCTCGGTGACGACGATCTTGTCCTTCTCGCCCTTGGCCCCCCGCTCGATGACGGTCTTGGCCCGGAGGTGCAGAATGCCCTTCCCCTCCTTGTAGGCGTCGAGGAAGCCCTGGCGGCCGTAGATGATCCCGCCCGTCGGGAAGTCCGGGCCCTGGACGTGCTTCAGGATATCTTTGAGCGAAGCGTTCGGGTGCTCGATGAGGTGGATGACGCCGGCGCAGACCTCGGTCAGGTTGTGGGGCGGGATGTTCGTGGCCATGCCGACGGCGATGCCGTTGCTGCCGTTGACGAGGAGGTTCGGGAACTTCGACGGCAGGACCTCGGGCATGGTCAGGCTCTCGTCGTAGTTCGGAATGAAGTTGACCGTCTCCTTGTCGATGTCGGCCATGAGCTCGTGGGCCAGCTTCTTGAGACGGACCTCGGTGTAGCGCATGGCCGCCGGCGGGTCACCGTCGACCGAGCCAAAGTTCCCCTGCCCGTCGACGAGGACGTAGCGCAGGCTGAAGTCCTGGGCCATGCGGACGAGGGTGTCGTAAGCGGCCTGGTCGCCGTGGGGGTGGTACTTGCCGATGACGTCGCCGACGATGCGGGCCGATTTCTTATAGGGCTTGTTGTAGTGCGTCCCGCTCTCGTACATGGCGTAGAGGACGCGGCGGTGGACCGGCTTGAGGCCGTCCTTGATGTCGGGGATGGCCCGGCCGATGATGACGCTCATGGCGTAGTCGAGATACGACCGGCGCATCTCCTCCTCGAGGCCGACGACCGGGTGGTGCTCTTTCGGCTGTTCGCTGTCCATGGGAACTCCTTCGCGGGGCCGCTTCCGGGCGGGGTCGTCAGACATCGAGGTTTAGGGCCTCCAGGGCGTTCGTTTCGATGAACTTCTTGCGCTCGTCGACCTCGTCGCCCATGAGGATGCCGAAGATGCGATCGGCCTCGGCGGCGTCGACGACGGAGACCTTGAGGAGGGAGCGGCGCTCCGGGTCCATGGTCGTCTCCCAGAGCTGGGTCGGGGTCATCTCGCCCAAGCCTTTATAGCGCTGGATGTTGATGCCCTTCTTGCCCCTCTCGAAAAGATAGTCGAGGAGCTTGTTCTCGTTCTCCAGGATGTCCTTCTCGGCGCCGTCGCCGTTGGTCAGGACGGCGTAAGGGCCCTTGATGCCCTCGAGCTCCTGAGAGATCCGGAAGAGGTTCTTGTAGTCGGCGGAGGTGACGAGGTCCATGCCGATCTTGCCGCTGACGGACAAGCCGTTGAGCTGGTAGCCGAACTCGATCTCATAGACACCGTACTCCTCGTCGCGGCCGAGCTTCGTCGTGAAGCCCTTCTCGGCGACGAGCTTCATGACCCTCTCGACGTTCTTCTTGGAGCTCAGGAACTCCTGGCCGTCAACGCCGTTGCGGATGAGGAGGTCGATGAGGAAGAGCGGGAAGTTCTTGCGCTCGAAGAACTGGGCGTAGCTCTTCTTGGCCATCAGGTTGCGGAAGAACTTGCGGAACTTGTCGCCCTCGAGGACTTCCTTGCGATTGCCGGCCCGGACCTTGAACTCCTCGGAGATCTTGCGGACCATGAACTTCTCGTACTCGCGCTCGTCCTTGAGGTACTGGATGTCCCGGCCCCGGGTGACCTTGTAGAGGGGCGCCTGGGCGATGTAGAGGTGGCCGCGCTCGATGAGCTGGGTCATCTGACGGTAGAAGAAGGTCATGAGGAGGGTCCGGATGTGGGAACCGTCGACGTCGGCGTCGGTCATCATGATGACCTTGTGATAGCGGAGCTTGTCCAGGCTGTCCTCGGTCTGCTCGACTCCGATGCCCAGGGCGGCGAACATCGTTCCGATCTCCTCGTTCTTGATGATCTTGTCGAAGCGGGCTTTCTCGACGTTGAGGATCTTGCCCTTGAGGGGCAGGATGGCCTGGAAGCGGCGGTCGCGGCCCTGCTTGGCCGACCCGCCGGCCGAATCGCCCTCGACGATGAAGATCTCGGAGGTGGCCGGGTCGCGGTCCTGGCAGTCGGCGAGCTTTCCGGGGAGCGAAGTCGATTCAAGGACGCCCTTGCGCCGAGCGAGCTCGCGGGCCTTGCGGGCGGCTTCCCGGGCCCGGGCCGCGTCGATGATCTTCATGACGATCTTCTTCGCGACCGTCGGGTTTTCTTCGAGGTAGGTCGAGAGCTGTTCGTTGACGATGGACTCCACGATACCCTTGACTTCTGAGTTGCCGAGCTTCGTCTTGGTCTGGCCCTCGAACTGGGGGTCGTGGAGCTTGATGGACAGGACGGCCGTCAATCCCTCGCGACAGTCGTCCCCGGTGATGTTCTCGCTCAGGTCCTTGAGGAGATTGTGGGAGCTGGCGTAGGTGTTGAGCGACCGGGTCAGGGCGGCCTTGAAGCCTATGAGGTGAGTGCCGCCCTCGGTCGTGTTGATGTTGTTGACGAAGGAGTAGATCGTCTCGGCGTAGGACATGTTGTACTGGATGGCCAAGTCCACGCCGACCCCTTCCCTTTCGCCCTCGAACAGGATGGGCTTGGGGTTGATCGTCTGCTTGTTCTGGTTGAGATACTCGACGAACTCGCGGATGCCGCCCTTGTACTGGAACTCGTGGGACTTGTTAGCGTGTTCGTCGGCGATCGTGATCCTGAGGCCCTTATTGAGGAAGGAGAGCTCCCGCATCCTCTGGGCCAGGATCTCGAAGTTGTACTCGACCGCCTCGAAGATGTCCTCGTCGGGCCAGAAGGTGACCTTCGTCCCGGTCTTCTTGGTCTTGCCGATCTGCTTGAGCTTGGCGATCGGGACGCCTCGTTCGTAGCTCTGGGTGAAGATCCCGCCGTCTCTTTTGATCTCGAGGTCGAGCCGCTTGGACAGGGCGTTGACGACCGACACGCCGACGCCGTGGAGGCCGCCCGAGACCTTGTAGCTCTTCTGGTCGAACTTGCCGCCGGCGTGGAGCATGGTCATGACGACCTCGGCGGCCGACTTCTTCTCCTTCTTGTGCTGCTCGACCGGGATGCCGCGGCCGTTGTCGATGACCGTGATCGAGTTATCGACGTGGATGATGACATCGACCTCGGTGCAGTAGCCGGCCAGGGCCTCGTCGACGCTGTTGTCCACGACCTCGTAGACGAGGTGGTGCAGGCCCTCCGGCCCGGTGCTGCCGATGTACATGGCCGGCCGCTTCCGGACGGCCTCGAGGCCCTTCAGGACCTTGATGCTCTCAGCCGTATATTTTTGTTCCTTCATGTCCGTCCACTTTAGAAAAAATGCGGGTTTCCGAGGCGGGGACGTCACGGCACCCGATGGGCATTATTCAAGAAATTATTATAGCAAAAACAGGCCCCGGAAGTAAAGCCTTTTTTGACTTTTTCTTCATTTTTATTTAATTTATTATCTATGGCTTAGAAACGACCGGGCGGCTCCGGCCGGGCCCTTTTTCCGCGCCTATTTGGAGAGACGTCCGGAAGGGCCGTTTTTTCTCACAGTTAGCGGCCGTAAAGAGCCTGGCGCGGCCCGTTTCGAGGCTCCGCGCGCGGCCTTTTTTGCGACTCTCGTCCGGACCGGGCGAGGAGGTCCATCCTTCCGGGAGAGGACTTTCCCTGTCTTCTTTCATTAGCTATAATGGGTCCGCCGAGGACAGCATGCCGGCCAACCTGCCCCCTGAGTATCACAAGATCGAGGCCGAGCTCCGTGAAGCCCGGACGCCCCAGGAGCGGATCGGGATCTACGAGCGGCTGATCGCCGTCATCCCCCACCACAAGGGCACGGATAAGCTCATCGCCATGTACCGGTCGAAGATCGCCAAGGCCAAGGAGGAGCAGGAGCGGCGGCCGTCGACCGCCAAGCACGGCGCCACGTACAAGATCGAGAAGTCCGGGGCCGGACAAGTCGTGCTCGTTGGGCCTCCGAACGCGGGCAAATCGCTCCTCGTCAAGGTCCTGACCGGCGCCGAGCCGGACGTCGCCGACTATCCTTTCACCACCCGTTTCCCGGCGCCTTACATGATGCCCTTCGAGAATGTCCAGGTCCAGCTCATCGACACGCCGCCGGTCACGGCCGATTTCATGGAGACGTGGTTCCCGGAGTTGGTCAAGATGGCCGACGCCGTCCTCCTCGTGGCCGACCTGGCCGAGCCGGCGGCCGCCGCGGGCGTCGCCGGCATCATCCAAAGGCTCAAGGAGCGGAAAGTGGAGATCGTCGCGGCGGACACGGACGTCGCTCCCGAGCGCTTTCCCTTCATGAAAAGGGCCGTCCTCGCGGCCAACAAGCTCGACGTTGAAGGCGCTGCGGAACGGCTCGAGGAGCTGTCGGCCCTCCTCGAAGCTCCGCTCGAAAAGATCCCCGTGTCCGCCGTTTCGGGCCGGGGCCTCGAGGACCTGCGCCGGGCGGTCTTCCGGCTCCTGCGCATCATCCGCGTTTACAGCAAGGTCCCGGGAAAGAAAGCGGAACGGGGCTCACCCTTCACCCTGCGGCGGGGCATCACGGTCCTCGAGATGGCCCGGGCCGTCCACAAGGACTTCGCCGAGAAGCTCGCCTACGCCCGCATTTGGAGCCAGGGCAGAGGCATCGAGGGGCTGCGCGTCACCCGCGACCATGTCCTCGCCGACGAGGACATCGTCGAGCTGCATATCTAACCATCCTCAATTCTGCCGGAAATTCAGGGCGGGCTGACGGTCCATGTCCATCACGGACATGAACAGCAGCTGGGCGATGTCCTCCATGATCTCGGGGGTGATCAGGCTCATGTCGTCGTGAGTGTTGTGGTAGGTCGGACGCCCCGGGTTGAAACCGTACGAGCCGAAGGTCAACGACGGCACGCCCTTCCAGAAGAACCAGGCTGAGTCCTGGCGCGGCCGGCCGGGATAGGCGGCGGGACTCGACGACAGGACGCGGTGGACGTAAATCTCATTGGCTCTCTCGACGTATTTCCAGAAGACCGGATAGGACTTGCCGCCGAAGGCCGAGATCTTGTCGCCGCTGCCCGGGCCCTCCATGTTGATCATGACCAGGGTCCGGTCGAGAGGGAAGATGGGGTGTTCGGTGTAGTAATGGGACCCCTCCGTGCCCTGGTTCTCGCTCTGCTCCTCGCTGCCGAAGAAGATGAAGGCCATGGTCCGCTTGGGCCTGACGGCGCACCGGGCCATGGCCTCGGCGACACCCAGGCCGACGGCGACCGCCGTGGCGTTGTCGTTGGCGCCTGGCATGAGCTCCCACATCCGGCCGAGATGATCGAGGTGGCCGGCGATGACGACAACTTCGTCCTTGAGCTTGGGGTCGGTGCCCGGGACGACGCCGATGACGTTGAAGCCGACGCCGTCCGGGTGGTGCTCGGTGACGTTCTTGATGGTAAAGACCTTGCCCGTAGCGAAAGACTGGGGCTTGAGCTCCTTGCGGATCCTGGCCACGGTGTCCTTGTAGGACCGCCCCGTGCCGGCGAAGACGTCGCTCACGACCGCCTGCCCGACGTGGTGATAGACGAATCCCTCCACGTAAGCGTTATTGGGGTTGCCGATCGGCCCGTAGTTGTAGAGCATGCCCTTGGCTCCGTGGGCGGCGGCGTTCTTGAGCTTGTACTGATGGAAGGAGTACGGCCGCCACTTCATGAACAGGTCGAGGGTCTTCTCGCCCGGCGCGACCGGGACCTCCGAGTCCATGAGGACGATCTTGCCCTTGACCTCGACGCCCTTGTAATCGTCGTAGCCGAGCTCCGGAGCCGTGATCCCGTAGCCCACGTAGACGACCTCGGCCGTCACCTCGCCCGAGCCGGAGGTCCCGCCCGGAATGAACTCCTCCTCGTACTTGTAGGACTTCCTGACGACCCCGTCCTTGAGCGGGATCTGCATAACGCATTCCCCGCCCGGAAAGACGACCGTGTAAGGGTTCGGGAAATGCTCCCGGAACGTGCCGTCGTCGCCCGCCGGCTGGACGCCCCACTTCTTGAGAAGCGATTCGACCCAGGCCGCGCAGGCCTCGAATTCCTTCGTGCCGGTCAGGCGCCCGCCGAATTTATCGGACGTGAGCTCCTTGACGTAATCGTAGAGGACGTTGCTCGAGATGAGGTGCATCGCGTCGACGAGCTTCGCCTGGTCGTCGGCCGATTTCTGCGCCTCCTGGGCCGGCAGGGAAAAGAGGCCCGAGAAAGCCAGCAGGACGGCCAGCGCCGCAAGGGAACGGAATTTCTTCATGCCTTCCTCCTTCCGAAGAACCGAAGGGCGTATCTTATTGAATCGGGTGGCAACATGGCAAGGGCGGTGGAACTGCCCGTTTCCGCCCTGTCGAGAGGTTGATTTGGCCGGCCGATTCTGCTATCGTGTTTTTTCAACTTTCGGGAGACGAGAGAGGAGTATCCGATGACGAGACAGATCTTTCTGACGCTCACCGTGGCGGGAATGTTCTTGGCCGCGACGGCGCTCGCCCAGACGCCCTCGGCCGCGACCAAGGTCCTCATGAAGACAAGCAAAGGCGACATCACGATCGAGCTCAACGGGGCCAAGGCGCCCGTGACGGTCAAGAACTTCTTGTCCTACGTCAAGGACGGCTTCTACAACGGGACGATCTTCCACCGGGTCATTTCGGGGTTCATGATCCAGGGCGGCGGAGTGACGGCCGAGATGCACGAGAAGAATGCCAAGGCCCCCATCAAGAACGAGGCGGGGAACGGCCTGGAGAACCTCCGGGGGACAATCGCCATGGCCCGGACGACGGACGTTGACAGCGCGACTTGCCAGTTCTTCATCAACCACAAGGACAACGCCTTCCTCGACCACAAGAACGATACGCCCGACGGCTTCGGCTACTGTGTCTTCGGCAAGGTCGTCGCCGGGACGGACGTCGTCGACGCCATCGCCAAGGTTAAGACCGGGACCAGGCGCGGCATGGAGAACGTCCCTCTTGAGACGGTCACCATCCTGTCCGTCGAGGTCATCGGCGGGAAATAGGCGAGCGTCCGGCGTATCCGGCGCCGGAGCCTGAGGGGGAGCGTGTTCGACTGGGTCTTCGCCTTTCTCCACCTGGGCGTGCTGCTGGCGGTCCTGGGCTTCGCCGTCTATTCCCTCATCCGCGGCAATGTCCTCCGTTTCGCCCTGATCGTCGTCCTCCTCGGGGCCTATTACTATTTTGTCCTCCATCCGGCCGTCCTCAAGGAGATCGGTCGGCGACGGAAGGCCAAGCGCTCTTAGCGGGCGGCTCATTTACTTTTCGGATCAATAGGCTTATGATTTTGGGTGGGGATTTTTTGCCGAAGGAGATCCGCATGCCCAAGCGTTTTGCCCGCCTCCCGCTCGTAACGCTCCTCCTCCTAGTCCTGGCCCTGCCCTCCCATCCCCAAGCCCTCGACAGGAATCTCCAGCAGGTCCTCAAGTCCGTCAGCGGCCCGGAAGCCTACGAGATCGTCAAGACCCTGGCCTCGCCGCAATTCGCTGGGCGCCTGACAGGCGACGCCGGGTTCACGGCCGCCGCCAAGTGGGCCGTTCGCAAGCTAGCGGCCTGGGGCCTCAAGCCCGTCTCGGCCAAGGACGGCTTCCTTCAGGCCTATCCCTCCCCCTACACGACCGTCGACAAGGCCGAGATGACGGTCTTCCTCCCGGAAGGAAAACCCGACCCCGAGAAGGGCCCCGCTTGGAAGGAGATGAAGCTCGCCCCGGAGAAGGAGTTCCTCCCGCTCCTCTACTCGGACAGCGGGGACCGGACGGCCGGGACGGTGTTCGCCGGCTGGGGCATCTCGGCCCCCGATCTCAACTATGACGACTATGCCGGGCTCGACGTCAAGGGCAAGTTCGTCCTCTGCTTCCGCGGCACCCCCGACAACGACCCGAAATACCAATACTATGACGAGCACCGAACGCGGATGAAAACCGCCCGGGACAAGGGCGCGCTCGGCATCGTCTACATCTATTCCGAGATCGCCTCGAATCCCAACGGCGACTGGCTCGCGGGATTCACCCCGGCCATGATCAGCGAGAAGGTCATGGACGCCGTGCTCAAGGAGGTCAATTCGTCCTCGGCCGACCTCAAGAAGGCGCTGACGACATTCAAGCGTCCTGTTTCGTTCCCTCTCCAGGCGAAGATCCGGCTGGCTGTGGCCTCACGTCATTTTCCCGACGCCGTGGGCTACAACATTGCCGGGTATGTCGAGGGCTCCGACCCGAAGCTCCGCCGGGAATGCGTGGTCGTCGGCGGCCACTTCGACCATTGCGGCCGCCACATGGGTCTCCTCTTCCCCGGCGCCGACGACAACGCCAGCGGCAGCGCCACCGTCATGGAGGCCGCCAGGGTGTTGGCGGGCCTGGCCCACAGGCCGAAGCGCTCGGTCGTGTTCGTCCTTTTCGGCGGCGAGGAGCTGGGGCTCCAGGGCTCGACCTATTTCGTCGATCACGTGCCCGCGCCCTTCGAAAAGGTCATGGGGATGATCAACTTCGACATGACGGGCGAGGGCGACGGCCTGTGGGGCGCCGCGTCCGCGGAGCCGGCGGAATTCCGGAAGGCCATCGAGGAAGCGGATAAGTCGGTGGGGACCCTCCGGGGGCTCGGTGTCCTCCGCGGCGTCGGCGTCCGCGGCTCGGATTTCGCGCCGTTCTTCCTCAAGGGCATGCCGGCGGCCAGTTTCGGGTCGAACGGCCCGCACCTGGCCTATCACCAGACCGGGGACACGATCTACAGGATCAATCCCGAGATCATGGCCGAGGCGGCCAAGCTGGCGTCCCTGGCCTCTTATCTCTGGGCGAACCGGTAGAGGCTGCAATGACGATCGCTACAGACGGCCTGAAATTCATCCTCCCTTCGCTCGCCCTGGCGATCGTTCTCTGGGCCGTCGGCTGGGGGCCGGCCGGCCTTTTCTTCCTCCTCCTCGCGGCGGCGTTCGCCTTCTTCTTCCGTGACCCGCGGCGGACCCCGCCGGAGGGCGAGCACCTCATCGTCTCTCCGGCCGACGGCCGGGTCCTGGCGGTCGAGGAGCTCCCCTCGCACCCCGAACTGGAAGGGCCCGTCCGCAAGCTCACGATCTTCCTGTCCCTCCTCGACGTCCACCTCGTCCGATCGCCCCTCGCGGCGACGGTGGTCAAGATCGATTACAGACCCGGAAAGTTCCTGCCGGCCTACAAGCCCGAGGCCAGCGACGTCAACGAATCGAACACGCTCGTCCTCAAGGGCGAGAAGCTGGCCCTGGTGATGAAGGAGATCGTCGGCGTCGCCGCCCGCAGGATCAAGTGTTTCGTCAAGACGGGACAGGCCGTGTCCCGCGGTGAGAAGGTCGGACTCATGTATTTCGGCTCCCGGGTGGAGATCACCCTCCCCCGTGGCGCCGTTCTCAAAGTCGGCCCGGGCCAGAAGGTCCGGGCCGGCGAATCCGTCATCGCCGAGGCGAAGCCATGAAGAGCAAGAAACTCCAGCAGGGCATCTTCTTCGTCCCGAGCCTGTTCACGCTGATGAACCTGTTCTTTGGGTTCTTCAGCATCCTCCTGACGTACCACGGACGCTACCGCATGGCGGCGTTCTGGATCGTCATCGCCGCCCTCATGGATGGCATGGACGGGCTCGTCGCGCGGGCCATGAAGGCGCCGTCGGACTTCGGCATCGAGCTCGACTCGCTATCCGACGCCGTCTCGTTCGGCCTGGCGACGTCGGTCCTCCTCTACTTCTGGGGGATGAAGCTCGTCGGGCCGTCGGCCGTCTTCTTCAGCTTTCTCTTCCTGACCGCGGGGGTCCTCCGACTGGCGCGCTACAACGTCCGGACCAAGTCCCTCCCGGACCGGCGGTTCTACCAGGGACTGACGGTGCCGTCGGCGGCCATCTTCATGGGCTCCCTGGTCATCTTCCATCCGGCGCCGCTCGAGACGCGGGAGCTGGCCGTCGGCCTCGCGGTCCTGACCCTGCTCGTCGCCATCTTCATGGTCAGCACCTTCCCCTACCGCAACTACACCAAGTTCCTTCAATCGCACCGGATCGATATCCTGACGGCGCTCCTCATGGCCGTCTCGTTCGTCGGGCTCATCTTCTATCCGCGGATCGCCCTCCTCTTCTTCACCGGCCTGAACGTCCTGTCCGGCCCGGCGACGGCGGTGGCCCGGGCCGTCAAGAAGCGCCCGAAAAAAGAGAAAAAGCCCGCGACCAAAGAAATCCCGTCGTGACGCGACTGCCGCTGATGCCACGGAGGCGGAGGACGAGGGTCCTCGCCGCCGCAGCCCTCGTTTGCGTCGGGCTCGGCCTCGCCGCCGTTCTGGTCCGGCACTTCGTCGCGCGTTCGGGCCAGGCCGCTCCGGCCGAGGCGAAGGCCGCCGCGGGCCCTCCCGCCCCGCCCTCTCCCCCGCCTCTCCGGGTCGAGACGATCCTCATCCCCAGGGGGACAAGCCTGGCCCGCCTGCTCAGGAAACAGGATTTCACCGACAAGGAGATCCACCGTTTGAGGGAGTCGGTCCATCCGGTCTACGACCTGGCCAAGATCACGGCGAGCCACGAGATGCGTTTGTTCCGGACGGAGGACGGGGCCTGGAAGGGCCTCGAATACGACATCGACGACGCCCGCTATCTTGTCGTCCGGAGTGAAGCCGACGCGATTACGGCCGAGGTCAAGTCGTACCCGTTCGAGTTCAGGCCCACGCTGGTCCGTGGCGTCATCGAGACGAGCCCTGTCGCGGCCATGGCCATGATCGGCGAGGAGGACGTCCTGGCCTACGACCTTGCCGAGCGCTGCTTCGGCTGGGACATCGATTTTTACACCGACCTGCGCAAGGGGGACACCTTCAGGATCGTCGTCGAGAAGAAGTTCCTCGAGGGCAAGTTCGTCGGCTACCGGAACATCCTGGCGGCGGAGTTCGTGAACGAAGGGAAGACGTTCCAGGCTTTCCGCTTCACGTTCCCGGACTCCGGTGTCGCGGATTACTTCGACGAGAACGGTCTGTCCAAGCGGAAGGAATTCCTGAAGTCGCCGTTCAAGTACGGGGCCCACGTCACGTCGCGGTTCAGCGGCAGCCGGCTCCATCCGATCTACAAGGTCTATCGCGCCCACTACGGCGTGGACTACGGCGCTCCCGAGGGCACACCGGTCCAGGCCACTGCGGATGGGAAAGTGACCTACGCCGGCTGGAATGACGGCTCGGGCCAGATGGTCAGGGTCCAGCACAAAAACGGTTATGAGACCCTCTACTCCCATCTCAGCCGCTATGGGCCGGGAGTCCGGGCGGGCGCCCAGCTCAGAGGCGGGGACGTCGTCGGATACGTCGGGCAGACGGGAGATGCGACGGGCCCCCATCTCGATTACCGGGTCCATTATCACGGGGCGCCCGTCAACCCGCTCGGACAGAAGTTCAAGCCCGCCGACCCGGTCCGGAAAGAGTTCCAGGAGGCTTACGGAAAGGAAGTCATTCGGCTCCGCCAGATGCTCGACGCGCGGCTCGTCCTCCGGCCCGCCTGGCCCCGCCTCAGTTCTTGATCTTCCCGCCGCTCCCGCCGCTCGAGGAGCTTTCCTTGGCCGGAGCGGGAGCGGTCGTCGTCGTGCGTCCGGCGGGAGAGGAGCTTGTTCCGTAGGAGCCGCCGGACGACCCGATGGAGCCGGAGGTGGCGGGCTCGTGCACGACCCCGAACGACGTCATCCGGGAAACGAGACCGGCCTGGCCCGGCGCGCGGTCCCGCGAGCTCAGTTGGAGCTCCGGGCAGCGGACCTCATTCGTCCGGCTCGAATATTCGATCCTGACCCCAAGGGTACGCGCGACCTTGAGGTCGGGGTTCCAGTCGATGAAGCGGCCGTGGGCTGGCAACCCGGCGGCGCGCTCTTTCAGCGCGCCGGGAACGGCCACGGGACGGGCCGGACTCTTAGCAACCGGGGCCGCGCCGCGGGACACCTGAGGAGCGCCAGCGCTCTTGGGCGCGGGCCCGGGGTTCACGACTTGGCGAAGAATCTGCTGGGCGGCCTCGTTGCCGCGGAAGGCCAGGGCCGCCGACCGCCGGGCGTCGACGGGCTTTCCGGGGGCGTTCGCCGTTTCCTTGGCCAGGGGAAGTCCGTTCAACTTGGGCAGCTTCTCCCAAGTCACGGCTTTGTCCTCAACCTTGGGGCTGTTCAGGTTCAGCCGGGAGACGAAGACCGTCTGGGACGTGACCTGCTTCATGGATGCCGTGACTCGCGGGTCCCCCTTCTTGTAAGCCGCGAGCACGTTCTTGTAGGCGCTCTTGAGCTCCTTCGGCATGGTCAGGACCGAGCCCGGCTGTTGCAGCTGATTCCGTCCGACTCTCGTCAGCGTCGGCTTTTGCCCGGGGCCCGAAACCGGCCCGGGACCACCGGGGAAGAGATAGCTCCAAGTGTCGCCCCAGTAGACGAAATCGGAATAGAATCCGTCGAACCAATCAAAGAGGCCGTAGGGCCGCCAGCCGAAGTAGCCGTAGAAGAACTCCCAGTCCACCCAGGCGGGGGCGAAGAGGGACCCGGGCATCCAGAACCAGCCGAGCTTCTTGTCCCACTGCCAGATGCCGAGATGATAGGGGATCCAGCCCCAGGGCTCTTCCGGGACCCAATAGAGCTGCCCGCCGAAAGAGGACCAGCGCCCGCAGAAGTAGGGCGCCCAGCCCCAGGGGTAGTCCATGCGGTTGAGGAACGGCCGCCAGACGTAGCCGTAGAGGTCGTCCCACAGCCATTCGCCGTACGTGCTCCCGTAGGCCTGCGCGAAATAGAAAACGGCGGGCGGCAGCTTCTGGATGGGCTTGGGAAGCGCGCTCTGCCCTTTGTGGAGCTCGTCGAAGCGAGCGTTGATCTCGTCGTTCCAGAGCTCGAAATCGGAGCCGCCGAGATATGCCCCGCGCTCGAACTGAGTGGCGCTGACCAGGATCAGACGCTCATGGCTCTTGAGGGTCTGTTTCTGGAGAGTCTTCTCATCGGGACCGAACATCACGCCGGCTTTTCCCGACCTGACCTGGGCGTCAGTCGAGCCGTCATCCGCGGCACGGATCACGGCCACCGTGTTGTGGCTCAGCTTGAGGGCGGCGAGGGGCGTCAGGACCTGGAACACCTCACGGGAGTCATACTGCTTGTACATGATGAAGATCCGGCCCCGGCTGAGGACGAGGTTGGAAAGCCCGGCCGAGGCGCTCAGGCTCTGGGCGAGGACGGTCTCGATCTTGAGCTCGGTCGAAAAATCGAGCCGAACGACCGTCCCTGTGTCGAACTGGATCTCGCAACGCCGGTCGGCTGTCGTCCGGACCGTGTCGCCGGGCCCAAGCGGCAGGTTGAGGACCGCCGCCTCGGCCGTGGCCTGGCCCTCGCGCAGGACGATGGGATCTTGGCCGTCCGACCTGGCCTCGGTGTAGCTGATGTGCCCGTAATAGAACCGGTCCGGGCCACCGAGGACCCGATAATTATTAGCCGCCTGGAGGCTGGAAACGGACGCCGCCAGGATCACGAATGCCGCCAAAAGGACCAAACCCTTTTGCTTCATGACACCCTCCTCCGCGGGAGCGATTCCACCCTATAACTATAGCACTTTTCATGCCAACCGGGGACAGGTGCGCCGCGAGAGCGGCATCCTGGCCCGCGTCCCCGGCCGATGACACCTATCCCGGGAAAAGAGGACATGCTCTAAGGGATTGGAGCCCGGAATCTGTCGGCGTCAAGGAGATGAGGGAGAGCTCGGGGCTGTCCCGGAGGAGGGCAGCCCGAGCTCCCATTCCTCATGCGGCCGGTTGACAACCCGGGAACCGGGCCCCTATACTAGGCCCGGACACCCGGGAATCCCCATGCTACGGACCAGACACAAAAATCCATTCCCGACCGTTGACATCATTATTGAGATCGGCGCGCCGAAGAAACGACCCGGCGTCGTCCTTATCCGCCGGAAGAACCCGCCGTTCGGCTGGGCCCTCCCTGGCGGATTCGTCGAATACGGGGAATCGCTCGAGGAGGCCGCCGTCCGCGAGGCCCGCGAGGAGACGTCCCTCGCAGTCGAGCTCCTGGGGCAGCTCCATACATATTCCGACCCAACCCGGGACCCGAGGTGGCACACGATCTCGACGGTTTTCATCGCCCGGGCCATGGGGACGCCGAGGGCGGCCGATGACGCCCGCGAGGCCCGTGTCGTCGATCCCCGTCGGGTCGGCCGGCCCCTGGCTTTCGATCACGGGAGGATCCTCGACGACTACATCGCCTTCAAGGAAGGACGCCCGCCATGGACGAAAAAGAGCCCAAGGACAAGGACCGGAGTCCGGACCGAGAGCTAGACCTCAAGGAGCTCTGCACCGTCTGGGGCCCCTTCGAGGCCGACGTTGTCAAGAGCTTCCTTGAGAGCAATGGCATCCGTTGCCTCATCCGAGGGCGGATGGTCCCGTTCGTCTATCCTTTCACCGTGGACGGGCTGGCCGAATTCAAGATCTTCGTCCAGGAAGCAGATTTCGAAACGGCCAAGGAGCTGCTGGCCGCGATGCCTCCGCCCGAGGATGGGGGCGGTCCGGAACAGTTGCGCTGACCCGCCGTTTCGGACCCGCGCCAAGCTCCCCTTTCCGCCCACAATCGCTGGCCTTTCCCGCCGCCATCGACCCATCCTTTTGGGCCCCCGTTTTTTTGTGTTTATTAGGGATAATATTGCTTGACTTTTGGGTTATCGTCCCATATATTTGGGACGAAACGGGACAAATTGGGACAGACAACTATGGCGGATGTTTTGATCGGCAACTACACGGCCCGATTCGATGCCAGTGGACGCATCAAGATCCCGGAAAAATTCCGTGAAGTCATCCAGACAAAATACGGCCGCGAGCTGTTCATCACCTCCCTCACGGACGAGTCTGTCCAGATCTATCCCCTGACCGTCTGGCTCGAGATGACCGGCATGACCTCGGAGGGCGCGCTCCACCTCCGGCCCGACGTCAGGAAATTCATGTTGCGGGTCAACAGGAACGGTTCCCGGCACGAGCTCGACTCCAAGGGCCGGGTTCTCATCAGCCAGGCCCTGAGGGAGAAGGCCCGGCTCCAGGAGGAGGTCGAGGTCGTCGGCCTGTCCAACCACCTGGAAGTTTGGAACAAGGACGCCCTGGACCGACTTCTCGAGGAGAAACCGCTCTCGGACGCCGATCTCGAGAGCATCGCCCGGCTCGTCCCTCGAGGCCAATCGGAATGACGGAGAAAGGACATTGCCCGGTCCTCACCTCGGACGTCCTCGAATTCCTGAACGTCGGACGCGAGGGCACCTACGTTGACTGCACCCTGGGCCTGGCGGGCCACGCGGTCGCGATCCTGGAGAGGAATCCCCGAGCCTCCCTTGTCGGCTTGGACCGCGACGAGCTCTCGCTTCGCCAGGCCCGGGATATCCTAACGCCCTTCGCCGGCCGGGTCCGGCTCTTCCATTCGGACTTCAAGCTCCTGCCCGAGCTCGGCCTCGATTTCCGGGAGGTCCGCGGGGTTCTGGCCGACCTGGGAATGTCCTCGTTCCAGCTGGATTCCCCCGAGCGGGGGTTCAGCTTCAGCCTCGACGGCCCCTTGGACATGAGGATGGACCTGAGGAGCAAGGTCACGGCCGGCAAGGTCCTCCACACGTACCCCGAGCCGAAGCTCGCCGAGCTGTTCGAGGCCTACGGCGAACTGCCCCACAGCCGCCGCCTGGCCCGCGAGATCGTCCGGCTCCGCAAGCTCGGCCGGGTCGAGACGACCTCCGACCTCCGTCGCATTGTCGAGGAGGTCTTCCGGTGGCGGCCGCAGAAGGGCAAGATCCACCCGGCGGCCAAGGTTTTCCAGGCCCTCCGCATCGAGATCAACGCCGAGCTCGAGGGGTTAGCGGAATTCCTCGAGGCCACGGTCCGGCTGTCGGTCCCGGGGACGCGCTTCGTCGTCATTTCCTTCCATTCCCTGGAGGACCGGATCGTCAAGCATGCGTTCGCTTCGCTGGCCGCGCCCGGCGACGGCCGACCGCTGCTCGCCGTGCTGACAAAAAAGCCAGTCATGGCCGGGCCGGCCGAGGTGGCCGCGAACTCCCGGGCGCGCTCCGCCAAGCTGCGGGCGGCCGAGAGGCTGTGAATGATCCGCAGGAAATGGAGCGCCAAAGAGATCGCCCTCGGGGCGGCGTTCCTCCTCGCCCTCGTCGGGCTGCTGACCTTTTACGTCTGGTACCAGACCGAGGCCGTTCACCTGGGGATCGAAGCAGGCCGGCGTGAGGCGGAGATCAAGGCCCTCCGGGACGACATCCGGAGGCTCGAGCTGCAGAAGACGGCCCTGCTGCGGTCCGGGCGTGTGGAGAAGATCGCACGGGAGGAACTCGGCCTCGTCGACCCCAAGCCGGAGGAGATCATCTACAAGGACGGACCTGCGTCCCGGTGAGCGCGGGGAGCCATGAGGACCTTTCACGAGACCGACATCCGGAAGCGGACGCTGGGCGTGAGCCTCGTCCTAGCGGCCTGGTTCGCCATCCTCTTCGTCCGCCTTGCCGAGCTCCAGGTCGTCCAGCATCCGTCCTTCAAGGCCCGGGCCCTGAAGCAGAGCCAAGCCCGGGTCCCGATCCGGGCCAGCCGGGGTGACATCCTCGACCGTAACGGCCGCATCCTGGCCTCGAGCCTGCCGGTCTACACCATCAAGCTGAGCCCGGTCGAGAAGGAGACGCCGGCCCAGCAAGCGGACAAGGTCCGCAAGCTCCAAAGCGTCCTCGGCCTCACGGCCAAGGAAACGGCCGACATCCTCCGGAGCCTCAAGGACAATGACACTTTCACCTTCGTCAGGAAGCAGGCGACGCCCGAGGTCGCGGCCCGGGTCCGCGGCCTCAAGCTTCCCGGCGTCGGATTCGACGAGGACAGCCGGCGCTATTACCCGAACGGTGCGCTCGCCGCCCACGTGCTCGGCGGGGTCAACGCCGACGGGTCCCGGCAGGCCGGCGTCGAGGCGCGGTACAACGAGATCCTTAAGGGGGTCGACGGCCTCGAGCTCACGTTCAAGGACAACAAGCGGCGTGGCTACGAGAGTCAGTTGTTGAAACCGCCCGTCCCCGGGCGCAGCGTCTGCCTGACCCTCGATGCCACGATCCAGTACATCGCCGAGCGGGTCCTAGCCCGGGTCGTGGCCGAGCATTCGGCCGCGAGCGGGACGATCATCGTCATGGACCCGGCGACCGGCGAGATCCTGGCCCTGGCCAATCATCCGACCTACGACGTCAACGATTACACCGACTCCGGGGACGCCTGGTTGAACCGGGGCATCGGCTATTCCTATGAGCCGGGCTCGACGTTCAAGATCGTGGCCGCGGCCGCGGCGCTCGACAAGCGGGTCGTCGGCTACTCGGACGTCTTCGACTGCTCGGCCGGCTTCATCAAGGTCGGCCCCCTGACGATCCGCGACCACGAGCACATGGGCGTCCTGACCTTTTCCCAGGTCCTCATCGATTCGTCCAACGTCGGGACCGTGAAGTTCGCGGCCCGGCTGGCCATGGCCGACTTCTATGCCATGATCCGCCGCTTCGGGTTCGGAACGCGGACGGGCGTCGACCTTCCCGCCGAGGAACCCGGACGCGTCCGTCCGGTCGAGGAGTGGAACAAGGTCGTCTCCCAGCCCCACGTCGCCATCGGCTATGAGGTCAGTGTGACCCCCCTCCAGATCCTCCGGGCCATGAACGTCTTCGCCACCGGGGGGCGCCTCGTGCGGCCGCACGTCTTCCTCTCCTCATCCGGGCAGCCGCCGGCCCCACTCGTAGGCCCACGGCCCGACGGCCAGGTGCTCGACGCCGCGCTCGTCGACGGGCTGAACAGCCGCGTCTTCGAAAAGGTGGTCGAGGAAGGGACGGCCAAGCTCGGCCGCCTCGACGAGTTCTGGGCCGCCGGGAAGACGGGCACGGCGCAAAGGTTCGACCCCGTCCTCAAAACTTACTCGGCGAAGAGCCACACGGCGTCTTTCGTCGGTTTCGTCCCCGCCCGCCGGCCGGTCCTGTCGATGATCGTCGTCCTCGACGACCCCAAGGAAGGCTTCTATTACGGCGGCCAGGTCTGCGCCCCCATCTTCCGCGACGTCGCGCGCCAGGTCCTCCGCTATCTCGGGGTGGCGCCCGAGCGGACGCCGGCGGACCGGACCCTCACGGCCGAGTTCAAGAAGAGAGGCAGGCCGTGAAGTTCGGGGACGTCCTCCAGGGGATCGAGGCGCTCCTCTCCGGCACGACCGGAGACGAAGAGATCCGGGGGCTCGCCTACAACTCCAAGTCCGTCAAGCCCGGCTTTCTCTTCGCCGCCCTGAAGGGGGAGAGCCGGAACGGAATGGACTTCGTGTCCGAGGCGGAAGCCAACGGGGCCGTGGCCGTCCTCTCATCGTGGCCGAAGCCGCCGGCTTCCCGCGCCGCCTGGGCCCAGGTCCCCGACGCGCGCGAGGCCTTGGCTTTCGCTTCGGCCAACTTCTTCGGCCATCCCTCCGACCGGCTGAAGGTCGTCGGCATTACAGGCACCAAAGGCAAGACCACCGTCGCCTACCTCCTCGAGGAGATCCTCAAGGCCGCCGGGGCGGTGCCCGGCGTCATCGGCACGATCGAGTACCGCGGCCCCGGCCTGACCCGCCAGGCGGCCCGGACGACGCCGGAGTCCGCCGACCTCCAGGCCATGCTCCGGGAGATGCTGGACGCGGGAGCCACCCACTGCCTGATGGAGGTCTCCTCGCACGCCCTGGACCAGAAGCGCGTCTGGGGAGTGAGCTTCGACGTCGCCGTCTTCACCAACCTGAGCGGCGAGCACCTCGACTACCACCGGTCGATGGAGAACTATTACGAGGCCAAGCGGAAGCTCTTCTATCTCAACCACAAGCGGAGCGCGGCGGTCGTCAACATGGACGACCCGTGGGGCCAGAAGCTCATCGCCGAGCTGCCGATGAAGACCGTCACCTTCGGCCTCGATCGCGCGGCCATCGTCCGGGCCGTCAAGTTCACCCAGAGCGACGACGGAACGGACCTCCAGATCGCCCACCCGGGCAACGTCCTCAGCGTCCACTCCGTCCTCGTCGGGAGGCACAACGTCTACAACATGCTGGCCGCCACGGCCGCGGCCCTCGCCGTCAACGTGGCGCCGCAGGCGATCGCCCGGGGCATCGCCGGCCTCAAGGGCGTGCCCGGCCGCTTCGAGAAGGTCGAGAACGCCCTCGGCCTCCACATCGTCGTCGACTACGCCCACACCGACAACGCCCTCGAGCACCTCCTGGCGACGGCCCGGGAGTTCAAGCCGCGGCGGGTCGTCCTCGTCTTCGGCGCCGGCGGGAACCGCGACCGGGAGAAGCGGGAGCGCATGGGGCGCGTCGCCGCCCGGCTGGCGGACTGGACCATTCTCACTTCGGACAATCCCCGGAACGAGGACCCTCTCGAGATCATCGCCGCGATCGAGAAAGGCTTCGCCAAGGAGGGGGCCCGGACCTACGAGGCCGTCCCCGACCGGAGGGAGGCCATCGCCCGCGCCCTGGCCATGGCCAACAAGGGCGACTACGTTCTCGTCGCCGGCAAGGGGCACGAGGACTATCAGATCTTCAAGGACCGGACCATCCATTTCAACGATATCGAGGTCATCAAAGAGATCCTCGCCGGCAGGGGGGGCGCGTGACGATGGCCACGCTTCGCTTATCCGGGATCGCCGGCGTGACGGGAGGCCGGATCCTCAGCGGCTCTCCCGACCTGGCCTTTCGGGCCTACGGCATCGATTCCCGGCTCACGTCGCGCGGGGATCTTTTCTTCGCCGTCGCCGGCCGCCGGGACGGCCACGACTTCGTGCCCGCGGCGGCCGCACGGGGAGCGGCCGGAGCCGTCGTCTCGCGCGCCGTCGCCGTTCCCGCACCGGGCTTCGGCCTGGTCGAGGTCCGGGACACGGTCGCCGCCCTCCAGGCCCTCGCCCACTCGGTCCTCGCGGCGAGTCCCGTCCGGGTCGTCGGCATCACGGGCAGCATCGGCAAGACGACGACCAAGGAATTCACCGCCGAGCTCCTCTCCTCCCGCTTCAGCGTCCTGCGGTCCGAGGGCAACTTCAACAACCAGCTCGGGCTGGCGCTGACCCTGCTCCGGCTGGAGCCGGAGCACGAGGCGGCCGTCCTTGAGATGGGGATGAGCGCCGCGGGCGAGCTCCGGGCCCTCACCGCGATCGCCCCTCCCGAGATCGCCGTCATCACCAACATCCACCCCGTCCACCTCCAGTTCTTTAAGGGCATGGACGAGATCGCCCTGGCCAAGAAGGAGATCCTCGAAGGAGCCAAGCCAGGAGCGACGGCCGTTCTCAACGGGGATTCGCCCCTGGTCATGAAAATCGCCGCCGGCTGGACCGGACCGAAGGTGACCTTCGGCCTGGGCTCGGGATGCGACGTTCGGGCCGAGGAGATCCGGCCCAGGGGCTACGCGGGATCGGGCTTCGTCCTGGGCTACGGTCCGGACAAGGTCCGCGTCGATTTCCCGTTCATCAACGAATCCTACGTCATGAATTTCCTGGCCGCGGCGGCCGTCTGCCGGGCGGCCGGGCTTTCGCTCGAGGAGGTCCGGCCGCGCATCGCCGGCCTCAAGCCGCTCTCCATGCGCGGGGTCCTGGTCGACCTCCCGAACGGTGTGCGACTCTACGACGACGCCTACAATTCCAACCCCCGGGCGCTGGAGGCCGCATTGAAGAGCCTCGGCGCCCTGCCCGCGGCGCGGAAGGTGGCCGTCCTCGGCGACATGCTCGAGCTCGGCGAGGACGAGCGGGAATTCCACCGCCAGGCGGGCGCGGCCGTGGCCCGCTGGGGATGGGATGTCCTTGTTGCCGTCGGCCCGTTGGCCGCCCACATCGCAGAGGAGGCGGCGACCTCAGGCCTGCCGCGGCGGAACATCCGGACCTTTCCCGATGCCCGGGCCGCAGCCAAGGCCATCGACCGGATTACCCGAGAGGGGGACCTCGTCCTGGTCAAGGGATCCCGGGGCATGAAGATGGAACTCATCGTGGACCGGCTTAAGGCCCGGAGGAAGGAGTAGACCGTGCTGCTCTGGCTTCACACCTTTCTCCAGAAATACGCGTCGATCTTCCGGGTCTTCGGGTACATCACGTTCCGGACGGCCCTGGCCGGCATCACGGCCCTCGCCATCATGCTCTTCCTCGGCCGCTGGATGATCGGGCTGCTCCACAAGCACGAGATCGGCCAGGAGATCCGCAGCGACGGGCCCCAGTCCCATTACACGAAAAAGGGGACGCCCACGATGGGCGGCATCATGATCATCGGCGCGACCCTCCTCGCGACGCTCCTCTGGGGGAACCTCGGGAACGTCTACGTCTGGATCGCCATGGCCACGATGTTCGTCTTCGGCCTCATCGGTTTCGCCGACGATTACCTCAAGGTCCGGAAAAAGAGGTCCCTGGGGCTGAGGGTCTTCGCCAAGCTCGGCCTGCAGATCGCCCTGGCCGCGGCGATCGGCGGCGTCCTCCTCAATCTCGGCCTGGGCAGTGCCGACCCTCTCAAGCATTTCGACCTGCGGCTCTTCCCGCCCTTCTTCAAACTCTGGACCCCCTACCTCGGCTGGTTCTACCTGCCCTGGATCATGTTCATTCTCGTCGGCTCTTCGAACGCCGTCAACCTGGCCGACGGGCTCGACGGCCTGGCCATCGGCCTGACCCTGATCAGCGCCACGACCCTGACGGCCCTGACTTACGTCGCGGGCCACGCCCTCTGGTCCCAGTACCTCAACATCGCCCGCGTCCGGCCGGCGGCCGAGCTGACCGTGTTCATCGGCGCCATGACCGGGGCCTGCCTGGGATTCCTGTGGTGGAACGCCCACCCGGCCCAGGTCGTCATGGGCGACGTCGGCGCGCTATCCCTGGGCGCGACGCTGGCCGTTGTCAGCATCCTCATTAAGCAGGAGCTGCTGCTCTTCGCCCTGGCCGGCGTCTTCATCCTGGAGGCGCTGTCGGTCCTCCTCCAGGTCTCCTATTTCAAGCTGTCGCGAGGGAAGCGCATCTTCAAGATGGCACCCCTCCACCATCATTTCGAACTATCCGGCTGGCAGGAAGAGAAGATCGTCATCCGGTTCTGGATCGTGGGCATCATCTTCGCCCTGTTTAGCCTGTCGACCCTGAAGTTGAGATAACCATGGAACTGCACGGGAGAAAGGTCCTCATCGTCGGCTTCGAGCGGACGGGGGAGGCCCTGTGCCGATTCCTCCCCGCGCACGGCGCCCGGGTCCTGGTCACCGAAAAGAAATCCGAGCTGGACCTCGCGGCAAAGATCGGACCATGGCGGGAGAGGGGCATCTCGTTCGAAACAGGAGGCCACCGGCTCGAGTCCTTCCTCGAAGCCGACCTCATCATCCCCAGCCCCGGCGTCCCTCCCCTGCCGGAGATCGTGGCCGCGCGGGAGAAAGGCATCCCCGTTGTTTCGGAGATCGAGCTCGCCTCCCATTTCCTCAAGGGGAAGATCGTGGCCATCACCGGGTCCAACGGCAAGTCCACGACGACGACCCTTACCCACAAGATCCTCAAGGACGCGGGCCTCAAGGCCCACCTGGCCGGGAACATCGGCACGCCCCTTGTCTCGTTCGCGGAGAAGAGCCGGCCCGACCACGTCTACGTCACCGAGGTTTCGAGCTTCCAGCTCGAATACACGGATCGTTTCAAGCCCGGTATCGCCGCGTTCCTCAATATCTCCCAGAACCATCTCGACTGGCACAAGACGTTCGAGAGCTATTTTGCGGCCAAGAAAAGGCTTTTTCTCCGCATGGACGCGGACGGGGCGGCGGTCCTCAACCGCGACGACCCGCTCGTCTGGGGTCTGGCGAAGGAGACCCCGGCCCGGGTTTACGCCTTCTCCCGCAAGAAACGGCCCGCCCGCGGGGCGTCGCTTGCAGACGGCTGGATCGTCCTCCGCGACGGGAAGGCCGAACGCGTCATCTTGACGGCGCGCATCCCCCTTCCCGGGACGCACAACCAGGAGAACGTGATGGCCGCGGCCCTCATCGGACATCTGTTCGGCGTGGCCCCGGCGGGCATCCGCCGCTCGGTCCTGGCGTTCCGGGCCCTCGAGCACCGGCTGGAGGACGTCCTCGTCTTCGGCGGCGTCCGGTTCGTCAACGATTCCAAGGCGACGACCGTCGACGCGACCCTGAAGGCCCTGGCCAGCTTCGACCGGAAGATCGTCCTCATCCTCGGCGGCCGGGACAAGGGGGGCGACTTCACCCTTCTCCGCCGGGCGGTCAAGGCCAGGGTCCGGGCCATCGTCCTCGTCGGCGAGGCCGCGGGCAAGATCGAGGCCGCGCTGCGGGGCGTCGTCCCGATGGAGCACGCCGGGGACTATCGCGAGGTCGTGCGCAAGGCCTTCGCCGCGGCCCGGCCGGGGGACGTCGTCCTCCTGGCCCCGGCCTGCACGAGCTGGGACATGTTCAAGAATTTCGAGGAGCGGGGCCGAACCTTCAAGCGCGAGGTCCGGAAGCTCTGCGGACGGACCGGGGGACGGAGGGGCTAGGACGATGCGCGCCTACCGCCGGCTGACCTTCGACATCCCGCTCTTCCTGGCCACCCTGGCCCTGGTCACGATCGGCATCGTCATGGTCTTCAGCTCCTCGGGCTACGTGGCCGAGGAGACCCACCACCAGATGGCCTACTTCCTCATCCAGCAGGTCACGGGCGCCGCGGCCGGCTTCCTCGTGGTCTTTCTCCTCCTCGCCGTCAAGAAACCATTCTATCTCCAACCGTTCTTCATCTTCGCTTTCCTGGCCGTGTCCGGCCTGCTGCTGACGCTCTGCCTGGCCATGCCGAGCGTCGCCCACACCAACCGTTGGATCCTCCTTCCCGGTTTCCGCTTCCAGCCGTCGGAACTGGCCAAGCTCAGCCTCATCCTCTTTCTCCCCTGGTTCTGCGAGACGCGGAAGGACCGGCTGAACGATTGGAAAGTCCTCTCGCTCCCCCTCGGCGTTCTGGTCGTCGCTGTCTTTCTCATCCTCATGGAGCCCGACTTCGGGACAGCCCTCGTGTTGGCGGGCATGGCCTGCCTGATGCTCTACATCGGCGGCGTCAAGCTCAAGAACTTTGCGGTCCTCGGCGCGGCCTTCGCCGTCCTGTTCGCGCTCTTCCTCTTCTCCGCATCCTACCGCGTCAGCCGCCTCCAGGGCTTCCTATCGTCGTCCAAGGACACCCTCGGCAGCTATTACCAGGTCGACCAGTCGAAGATCGCCGTGGGCGCCGGCGGGGCGATCGGCGTCGGCCTCGGCCAGAGCACCCAGAAGCTCTATTTCCTTCCCTCCGCACACACGGATTTCATCTACGCCATCATCGGCGAGGAGACGGGGCTCGCGGGGACGCTCGTCACCCTCGCCTTGTTCCTCGTCATCCTCTGGCGGGGCGTCCGTATCGCCCTGGCCGCGGCCGACCCGGCCCACAAGATGATCGCCTCCGGCATCACCTTCGCCCTGGTCGCCCAGGCCCTGATGAACATCAGCATCGTCCTCGGTTTGGGCCCGACCAAGGGCATCCCCCTGCCGTTCGTCTCCTACGGGCGGTCGTCCCTCCTCTGCAGCCTGGCCGCCGTAGGCCTCCTGCTCCACATCAGCCAGAAGAGAGGCGAGAGCGGCTTCAAGGTGCGCATATGAGCGGGCGGCGGGTCATCATCAGCGGCGGCGGCACGGGCGGCCACCTCCACCCCGCGCTCGTCGTCGGCCGGAAGCTCCGGGAAATGGACGCGGGGATCGAGCTGACCTACGTCGGGACGGACCGCGACGTCGAAAGGAAGATCATGGTGGAGCAGGACGTCCGGTTCATCGCCATGAGGATCGAGGGGTTGAAGGGGCGGGGCCTGCGAAGCCTGAAGGCCTTGGGGCTCCTTCCCCGGTCCTTCGCTCAGTCCTTGGCCGTCCTGCGCCGGACGAGACCCGGTCTTGTCATCGGCGTCGGCGGCTACAGCTCGGGCCCGATCGTCCTCCTGGCGTCCTGGCTCGGCATCCCGACCCTCGTCCTGGAACAGAACGCCCGGCCGGGGTTCACCAACCGGCTGCTGGCGCGCTGGGTCCGCAAGGCCGTCGTCGCCTTCGAGGGCTCCCTTCCCTATTTCGAGGGCAAGGGCGTGTGCCTCGGGAACCCCGTCCGCGAGGAATTCTACGCCCTGCCGGCAAAGGCGAGGAACGGGACGCTCTCCGTCCTCGTCTTCGGCGGCAGCCAGGGCTCCCGCTTCCTCAACGAAAAGATGACGGCGGCCCTGCCGCTCCTCGCTCCGCTCAAGGACCGTCTGCGGATCGTCCACCAGACCGGGACGAAGGACCTGGACGGCGTCGCCGCACGCTACCGGTCCTGGGGCTTCGACGCCGCCGCCGTAGCGGCCTACATCTCGGACATGGCCGGCGCCTTCGGCCGGGCGGACCTCGTCGTCTGCCGGGCCGGGGCCACGACCCTGGCCGAGCTCATCGCGGCCCGGAGGGCCGCAATCCTCGTCCCCTTCGCCGGCGCGTCCGAGGACCATCAGACCCAGAACGCGCGCGCCCTCGAGACGGTCGGCGGGGCCGAGGTCGTCCCCGAGTCCCGCCTCACGCCCGAGGTCCTGGCCGGTCGCCTCTTCCACTACCTGAACAGCCCGGCCGAGCTCGACGCCATGGAGACGAGGCTCCGTGCCCTCCGGGTCGAGAACCCGGCCGCGAAGATCGCCGCGCTCTGCCTTTCGCTCATCGGCCGAACGCCCCAGGAGACGCCCGCATGACCAAGAAAGGCTATCGCAAGCTCAACCACATCCACATGGTCGGGATCGGCGGGACCGGCATGAACGGCATCGCCGAGGTCCTTCTCAACCTCGGCTACAAGGTCTCCGGCTCCGACCTCCAGGAGAACGAGGCGACGCAGCGGCTGGGGCGGCTGGGCGCCGAGATCTCCATCGGCCACCGAGCCGAGAACGTCAAGGCCGCCGACGTCGTCGTCATCTCCTCGGCCGTGCGCGAGGACAACGTCGAGGTCGAGCGGGCCCGGGCCCGTCTCATCCCCGTCATCCCGCGGGCGGAGATGCTGGCCGAGCTCATGCGCATGAAGTACGGCGTCGCCGTCGCGGGCTCTCACGGCAAGACGACGACGACCTCCATGACGGCCGTCGTCCTTGAGGCCGGCGGCTTCGACCCAACGATCATCGTCGGCGGCCGACTGAACACGATCGGCGCCAACGCCAAGCTCGGCGCGGGCGACTTCATCGTGGCCGAGGCGGACGAGAGCGACCGGTCGTTCCTGTACCTCTCGCCGTTCATCGCCGTCCTGACGAACATCGACCTCGAGCACCTCGACCAATATCAGGGCCTCGACGACATCAAGAAGACGTTCGTCAACTTCGCCAACAAGGTCCCCTTCTACTGCCCGGTCATCCTCTGCCTCGACGACCCCAACCTCCAGAGCGTCATCCCCGACCTCGAGCGCCGCATCATCACCTACGGATTCTCGGCCCAGTCGGACATCACGGCCCGGGACCCCGAGTTCGAGGGCTTCCGGAGCCGGTCGGACGTCTTCCACAAGGGCAAGAAGCTCGGCGAGCTCCGGCTCCAGGTCCCCGGGATGCACAACATCCTCAACGCCATGGCGGCGACCGCCGTCGGTCTCGACCTCAGCATCCCGGCCACGACGATCCTCGAGGCCCTGGCCGGCTACACGGGAACGGGCCGCCGCTTTGAGCTCCGCAAGACCGTCCGCGACATCATGGTCATCGAGGACTACGCCCACCACCCGACCGAGATCAAGGCCACCCTCGAGGCTGCCAAGCGGGGCTTCGCCCGCCGGGTCGTGGCCGTCTTCCAACCTCACCGCTACACCCGCCTGTCCAAGCTCATGCCCCAGTTCGCCACGTCCTTCAACCAGGCGGACGTCCTCGTCGTGACGGAGATCTACCCCGCCGGCGAGGACCCCATCGCCGGGGTATCGGGCCAGACCCTGTTCGACGAGATCCGCCAATTCGGCCACAAGCACGTCTCGTTCGAGCCCGACCTCAAGCGCGTTCCCGCCCTTCTCCAAAAGCTCGCCGTCCCGAACGACATCCTCATCGTCCTCGGAGCCGGCAACGTCAACCGGATCATCCCAGAGATCATCGCCCGCCTGGAGGCTGGGGAGTAGCATGGCCACCTATCTCGAACACCGCCCGCTCGTCGCCAGGACGGCGCCTCCGGACCGGGCGCCCGTCTTCCAGCGCGGCCACGCCTCGGCGGACGTCAAGGGCGGCCGGAAAAAGCGGGCCTTGCGGACCGGGCACGTCCTGGCCCTGACCGTGCTGCTGGCCTCGTTCTTTTTCGCTCTCGACCGGGCCTATCTCTTCCTGATCTCCTGGGACGAGCTGACCGTCCGGAAGGTCGAGCTCGCCGGGGGCCGGGAGTCGGTGCGCCGAACGCTCGTGGCCTTTCTCCGGACCCGGCCGATTGGTAACATCCTGCTTTGCGACATCTCGCTCCTCCAGCGCGAGCTCAGGTCCTATCCATGGGTCAGGGAAGCCCGCATCCAGAAGGTCTTCCCGGCGACGCTGCGCATCGAGATCCTAGAGCGGCAGCCTCTCGCCCTCCTCGAGAAGGACGGCCTGGCCGTCGTCGACAGCGAGGGCACCGCGCTCGAACGATCGGCGGCAGCCGGCTCCTGGCCGGGGCTCCCTGTCGTCCGGGACGAGAACGGCTTCCATGACGATTTCTGGGAGAAGTGGCGGACCGCCACGGCCTGCCTTGAGGCCCTGACGCCGGCCGAGCGGGCCCGACTCGCCGTCCTCGAGTGTTCGGACGACGGCCGCATCTCCGTCGAATTCCGGGATGACCCGGTCCGCCTTATCCTCGACGGCACGTCCGTCCGGGAGAGACTCGACCGCTTCGCCGCCTGCCGGGCCGACCTCGAGGCCCGGTTCGGGCCCCTCGAATACGCCGACCTCCGGCTCGCCGACCGCATCGTCGTGCGGCCCCTGGAGCCGGCGGCCGGCGGCCCGCCGCCCAACCCCCCAAAGGAGTCCGAGTAATGGCCAAGAGCACGTACATCACCGGGTTCGACATCGGCACGAAGAAGGTCGCTGCCACGATCGGCGAGGTCACCGAAGAGCGCAAGATCGAGATCATCGGCATCGGCACGGCCGATTCCCGGGGCCTCCGCAAAGGCGTTGTCGTCGACCTCGAGGCTACGACGTCGGCCATCAAGAAGGCCCAGGAAGAGGCCGAGCTCATGGCCGGGGTCGAGATCGGCTCGGCCTTCTTCGGCATCTCCGGCGCCCACATCAAGAGCTTCAACAGCCGCGGCGTCGTTGCCGTCTCCGGGAAGAACCGCGAGATCAGCCGCGAGGACGTGAAGCGGGTCATCGACCAGTCCAAGGCCATCCCCATCCCGCCTGACCGGGAGATCATCCACATCATCCCTCAGGAGTTCATCGTCGACGACCAGGACGGCATCAAGGACCCGGCCGGCATGAGCGGCATTAAGCTCGAGGTCCTCGTCCACATCATCACCGCCGCCCTGACCTCCATCCAGAATCTCAAGAACTGCATCGAGAAGGCCGGGCTCGGCATCGAGGAGATCGTCCTCAACCAAATAGCGACCTCATACGCCGTCCTGACCCACGACGAGCGCGAGCTCGGCGTCGGCCAGATCGACATCGGCGCCGGGACGACCGAGATCGCCATCTTCGAGCGGGGCAGCCTCTGGTACACCTCAACCATCCCCATCGGGGGCGACAACTTCACCAACGACATCGCCGTCGGCCTCCGGACGCCCATCCCCGAGGCCGAAAAGATCAAGAAGAAGTTCGGCTGCGTCGCCGGGCCTCTCGTCGAGGAGCAGGAGACGATCGAGGTCCCGTCGGTCGGCAAGGGCCGGAAGCCGCGGGTCCTGTCGCGCCAGCTCCTGGCCGACATCATCCAGCCGCGGGCCGAGGAGATCTTCCGGCTCGTCGACTCGGACATCAAGCGGATGGGCTACGACAAGTCCCTTAACTCGGGGATCGTGCTCACGGGCGGGACGGCCCTGCTCGAGGGCCTCGAGGAGGTCGCCGAGGAGATCTTCGACCTCCCCGTGCGCCGCGGCGACCCCGGCGGTGTCGGCGGCCTAGTCGACCGGGTCTCGACGCCGGATTTCGCGACAGCGGTCGGACTGACCCTCTACGGATTCCACGCCTGGCAGGACAGAGGCCTGTCCAGGGATCGGAAGAAAAGTGCCTGGACCAGGTTCAAAGACTGGTTCGGGGAAGGATAAGGAGGCCATCATGAGCGAAGACTCCGGCAGACTGAAGTTCCATCTGGTCGAGGACACCATCGGGGCCAAGATCAAGGTCATCGGGCTCGGAGGGGGCGGCGGGAACGCCGTCAACCGGATGATCGACCACGGCGTCCAGGGCGTCGAGTTCATCGCCGTCAACACCGACCTCCAGGCCCTCAACAGCAACCGCTCCCGGCTCAAGGTCCAGATCGGCAACCAGCTGACCAAGGGCCTCGGCTCGGGCGGCCGCCCCGAGGTCGGCAAGCAGGCCGCCATGGAGGACACGGAGCGGCTGATCGAGCTCCTTCAGGGCGCGGACATGATCTTCCTCACGGCCGGCCTGGGAGGCGGCACGGGCACGGGCTCGACGCCGATCATCGCCAACCTCGCCGCCGAGATGGACATCCTTGTCATCGCCATCGTCACCCTGCCGTTCGGCTTCGAGGGCCGCGTCCGGGCCAAGCAGGCGGAGGACGGGCTCCGGGAGCTCAAGTCGGCCGTGGACACGGTCATCGCCATCCCGAACGAGCGGCTTCTCCAGACGGTCAACCTCAACACCTCCGTCCAGGACGCGTTCCGCATGGCCGACGACATCCTGCGCCAGGCCGCCCAAGGCATCTCGGATCTCATCACCAAACCCGGCCTGATCAACCTGGATTTCGCCGACGTCAAGTCCGTCATGAAGGGCATGGGCGTCGCCTTCATGGGCACCGGTCTGGCCTCAGGCGAGAACCGGGCCGTGGACGCCGCCCAGAAGGCCATCTCCAGCCCTCTGCTCATCGACACGTCCATCGAGGGCGCGCACGGCGTCCTTATCAACATCACGGGCGGCCGCGACATGACCCTGCATGAGGTCTCCAAAGCCTCCCAGCTCATCCACGGCCTGGCCGACCCCGACGCCAACATCATCTTCGGCACGGTCATCGACGAAAGCATGAAGGACACGGTCAAGGTCACGGTCATCGCCACGGGCTTCGAGGACGTAGTGCCTAAGACGTTCGAGGCCGCCGAGGCGGAGGTCCGGACGCCGGCGAGAAGGACGCCCGCCCCCTTCCCCGTCCGGCCGGACACGCCGACCTATGTCTTCGAGTCCAAGGGCGGGGCCCCGGCCTGGGAGCCGGGACTGAGCGACAAGCAGTGGGAGTCCTACGAGACGCCGTCCTTCATCCGGAGGACCAAGCACTCGTCGATGAGAAAAACGCCCCATGAGATCGGCTGATCTTGTCGTCGCCGGCTGCCGGCAGCTTGTGACCTGCCGGGGGCCCGTGCCGAAGCGCCGGGAGGCCCTCAGTGACCTCGGCCTGATCGAGAACGGCTGGGTCGCCTCAGACGGCGGCCGGATCGTCTTCGCCGGGACGGAAAAGGACTTCCGGGCGGAGGTCAACGTCGCGGAGGACGCCGTCCGGATCGACGCGGGCGGCATGGTCGCGATGCCGGGTTTCGTCGACGCCCACACCCACCTTCCCTTTGCCGGAAACCGGGAACACGAATTCGGCCTCCGCCTCCGCGGCTGGACCTATCAGCAGCTGGCCGCCGAGGGCATGGGCATCCTGACGACGGTCAGGGCCACGCGGGCGGCGAGCCCGGACGAGCTCCGCGCCCTCTGCCTACGGCGGCTCGACGAGATGCTCCTCTCCGGAACGACGACCGTTGAGGCCAAGAGCGGCTACGGCCTGAACGTCGACGACGAGATCAAGCAGCTCGAGGTCCTGAGGGACCTCGGCCCTCTCCACCCCGTGGACATCGTCCCCACGTTCATGGGCGCCCACGAGATCCCCCCGGAATTCAGCTACCGCCGGGAGGAGTATATCGACCTCATCATCCAAACCCTCATTCCCGAGGTCCGGCGACAGCACCTGGCGGAGTTCTTCGACGTCTTCTGCGAGCCAAGCGTGTTCTCCCTGGAGGAAACGGCCGCTCTCGTCCGGGCGGCCAGGGACGCAGGGTTCAAGATCAAGGTCCACGCCGACGAGTTCGTCACTTTCGGCGGCGCCGAGCTCGCCGTAAACCTGGGGGCCGTCTCGACCGAACACCTCATCAACGTCTCCGAGGAAGGGATCCGGAAGCTGGCCGCGGCCGGGACCGCGGCCGTGTGCCTGCCCGGCGTTTCGTTCTTCCTGATGCTCGACAAGAAGGCGCCGGCCAGGCGCCTGATCGACGCCGGGGCGGCCGTCGCCCTGGCTACGGATTTCAACCCAGGCAGCTCCCACATGAGCTCGATGCTTTTCGTCCTCCGGCTGGGCGTCTTCACGCTCAAGATGAGCGTCGAGGAGGCCATCAACTCCTGTACGGCCAACGGCGCCTACGCCGTCGACCGCGAGCGGCAGGTCGGCACGCTCGAGCCCGGAAAGAGGATGGACCTCCTCGTCCTTGACGCCCCCGATTACGTCTCCCTCGCCTACCGTCCGGACGGGAATCCCATCCGCCACGTCATCAAGAACGGGAAGGTCGTCGTCAGGGACGGCCGGAAGGTGGACTCGGACCGATGAGCGGCCGGATCAGGCCCGGCATCTACGTCCTCAGTCTCGTCCGCATCCGGAACCATGGGAACATCGGGGATATGGCCCGATTTCTCATGAAACTGGGATCTTGCCGACGATATTCTTCGTGCTTTCGGAATTCCTATCGAAGGGCGATGCCGGGTCAGTCCCCGTCCGGCTTCAGGTCGAGCAGGTAAAGGCCGCTCTTCTCGTCTTTCCTCCGTCCGATGTCCTCGAAGAAACGCGTCAGCACGATCTCGCAGGCCGCGGAAACGACCGCCTCCCGGAGATGCCCGCCGCGGACGCCGAACGTTTTGTCCGCCAAAGCGATGTGGCAATGGAGGAACGGCCGGCCGTCGAGGAGCGAGACATTGCCGTGGAGGGAGACGATCTCGCACGGCTCCTCGATACGGATCGTCCTGTAATCCTTGGCGTCGCGGTCGAACCAGCCGAGCTCGGCCTCCCCCACCGCCCCGAGCCCGCTGAGGACCCCGGCTCCGATCTTGTCCTGCTCGCACAGGGAACGGAGCGACTCGACGATCTTCTCCCCGGCATCGAGCCGGATGATGTACGTCGCGCCGAGGACGAAATACTTCATTCCCTGTTTTTGCGGATCGGCTTCATCCTCGAGAGACCCCCGTTCGATCCTTCTCCTTCCCGGAGGTCATCGCCAATCCGACGAGGATCATGATGACGCCTATCGCGCCGACGGCATAGATTATCCATCGGATGACGCCGACCGACGTTGCCAGCAGGAAATACCGGGCGAAGCCAGCCGCCAGGATAAGGCCGATCCCGACCATCGATAGCTTGATCCCCCGGCGGCTGGTCCTCCAGAAAAAGTAAGCCGGGATGCCGATGATGATGATCAGGAGCCCGCCCATGGCGTTCTTGAACTGGCCGATGAGGGCGCTGATGGCCACGTAGATCGCCGCCAGGACGAAGATGACCGGTGTCACGGGATATCCCCAGGTCTTGTAGGGCCGCTCGAGGTCGGGCCTCTTCTTGCGCAGGACGATGACCGACGCGACGGTCATGCCGAAGAAGATCCATTCGCCGAAGATGACGTAGGTGAAGAGCTGGTTGAAGGTCCCGGTCAGGGTCAGGAGGATGGCCCAGATGGTGATGGCGATGATCGAGATGTGGGGCGTGAGGAACTTGGGATGGCATTCCGCGATCTTCTTGAAGAACATGCCGTCTCGGGCCATGGCGAAGTAGACGCGCGGCGAGGTCAGCATGTTCTGGTTGGCCGCGCCGAGGATGGAGAAGAGGATGAGGAAGGTGATGAGCGAGGCCATGAAGGGACCGCTGACGATCTGCATGACGTCGAGGGCGACGCGGCCTTCGGACGCGGCGATCTTGCCCGCGGGCAGGATGTAGAGATAGGCCAGGTTGGCCAGCATGTAGAAGACGATGACCGAGATCGTGCCGATGAGGATGCCGAGCGGCAGGTTCCGCTTCGGGTTCTTGACCTCGCCAGCGCTGTAGGTCGCCGCCTCCCAGCCCTTATAGGCCCAGAGGGAGGCGACCAGGCCGACGCCGAAGGCGCCGAGGAGGGGCAGGTTGAAGGGGCCGGTGCCGGGCTCGACGAAGTTCCGGACGTTGCCGTGGCCCTTGGCGAAGAAGAACACGGCCACGACGATGATGCCGATGGCGGCCGTCTTCAGATAGGTCGTCCAGTTCTGGAGCCGGGCCCCCCAGCGCAAGCCGACGTAGTTGACGACCCCCAGGAAGGCGACGAAGGCGGCGGCGACGAGCTTCATCACCGTCGGCGACATCCCGACGAACCGGGGCAGGATGTTGTGGGAGAAGGCCACGGCCAGGGTCGCGATCGAGCCCGAGTCGATGACCAGGAAGAGTGTCCAGCCGAAGAGGAACGAGAGCAACGGGCCGTAGGCCTCCCTCAGGAAGACATAGATGCCGCCGGCCTCGGGCATGGCCGCGCCGAGCTCGGCGAAGGCCACCGCGCCGAAGAAGCTGAACATGCCGCCGACGAGCCATACGGCAAGCATGAGGACGGGGGCGGGGACGGCGATGGCGATCTCGGAGGGGGACAGGAAGATCCCCGAGCCGACGACGCCGCCGATGACGATCATGACGACGTCCCACAGGCTGAGGATCCGCGGCAGGGCGATCTTCGTCTTGTCGACGGTCGGGCAGGCTTGAACGTTCTGTTCCATGGTCACTCCTTGGGATGGATCGAAGGGACGGCTTCGATCACGAGAATTCCGAAGAAACGCATCAGGTCAGGGATTTTAGCAATCTGCGGACAAAAGGGCAACGGATTTAAGAATAAAAAGCGGGCCGCTCTATTTACTGTGACCGACCGGGTGGTTCAACATCGGGAACTGCGTGTCCTTGAGCTTCAGCAGGGCCCGGATCTTGTCCCGATCCATAGAGGCCCGGGGCCGCGTGGCCAGGCCCGTCGCGGCGCAGAAGAGCGCGATGTTCTGCGAAACGATGCCGGTGTCGATGGCACCCCATTCTTTCTTGAGCTCCGGCGTTCCGCCGCGGAATCGCGAAACGTCGGAGACCAGGACGATCAGGACCGGTGCGGGCGTCGGCGGGGTCCCTGGCTTGGCACCGGGAGGGCCGGCCGGCGGCGCGACGACCTCCTGACGGTGGTCGCCGGCGGCTACGGGAACCAGGGCCTGCCCCGCGGCGTTGTAGAGGTAGACACCGTCCTTCACGAAGACGTAGATGTCGACGTCCTGGGCATTCTGGGCGGATGAGGCCGTCCGCTTCTTGCTGTCCGGCCGGTTGATGCCGTTGGCCGCCCAAAGCAGGTCCGACAGGTCCTGGAGGGCGACCTCTTGCGGGGACCAATCCCTGACGGACGCCCGCACCGACAGGGCCTCCATCATGGGAAGTCCGCGCTTCTTGTTCGGCTCGTTGAGCTTGATCGTCTGCAGCTCCTGCGCCTGGGCCAAGCCCAGGGCGGGGATCAGGACCAGGGCCGCGAGGAGCGATCCTGTCAGGGATGACGTTTTCATGAGGGTACCTCCCACTCTCCTGAGTGTTTCGACCATCCTCTCGTTCCAGTGTGGTATCACCAATCCATGGGCCCGTCAAGGCCGGGGATCGGTTTGAGTTCCTTAGAAGTGCCTGTCCATCAGCCGGTACTGGATGGCCTCGGAGACATGAGCGGCGGCGATCCCCTCCGTCCCCTCAAGGTCGCTGATCGTCCGGGCGACCTTGAGCACGCGGTCGTAGGCCCGGGCGCTGAAGCCGAGCCGGGTCACGGCTGTCTCGAGCAGTCTCTCGGCCTCGGCCGGGATCGCGCAGTGCCGCTTGATGTCCCGTGGCCCCATCTGGGCGTTGGCATAGGTCTTCCGTCCCTTGAAACGGGCAAGCTGCCTGGCCCGCGCGGCCGTCACCCGGGCCCGGATGGCGGCGGAGCTCTCGGCGGGCTCCCGTGAGACGATGTCCCGGAATTTGACCTCCGGGACCTCGAGCTGGATGTCGATCCGGTCGAGGAGCGGCCCGGAGATTCGCGAGTAATAGCGGGCCTTTTCGCTGTCCGTGCAGCCGCCCTTGGCCCCCCCGAGCCCGCGGAAAGCGTCCTCGCAGGGGTTCATGGCCGCGACCAGCATGAACGCGGAAGGGAAGACAGCGGACATCGCCGAACGCGAGACCGTGACCCGCCCGTCCTCGAGGGGCTGCCGCAGGTCCTCGAGGACGCGCTTCCGGAATTCCGGGAGTTCGTCAAGGAACAGCACGCCGCGGTGGGCCAGGCTGACCTCTCCCGGCCGCGGCACGAACCCGCCGCCGATGAGGGCCGGGTCAGTGATCGTATGGTGCGGCGCCCGGAACGGCCGGCGGCTCACCGCGCCCTCCTCCTGGAGAAGGCCGGCCGCGCTCCAGACCTGTGTCACCTCGATCATCTCCTCGAAGGTCATCTCCGGCAGGATGGTCGGCAGGCGCCGGGCCAGCATGGTCTTGCCAGCCCCGGGCGGGCCGATGAGGAGGACGTTGTGCGCCCCGGCCGCCGCGACCTCGAGGGCCCTCTTGACGTGGTACTGCCCCTTGACCTCGTCGAAATCCACCGTGTCCGCGGCGTGCGCGACGAGGTCCTCCGGGGAGAACCGGCTCGGCGGGAACTCGCCGGGCGCCGAGAGGAAGCGGACGACCTCGACGAGGTTATCGAGGCCGAACACCTCCAGGCCGCGGACGAGAGCCGCCTCCCGGGCGTTCGCCTTCGGTACGACGACGCCGCGGAAGCCGGCTTTCCGGGCCGTCAGCGCGACCGGCAGGATGCCGCGCGCCGGTTTCAGGCGGCCGTCGAGGGCCAACTCGCCGATGAAAAGGTAATCGCGGAGCCCGGCGGCCGGGACGACCTCGAGGTAGGCCAGGAACCCCAGGGCGATGGGCAAGTCGAAGGCCGAGCCCTCCTTCTTACGGTCGGCCGGGGCCAGGTTGATGGTGATCTTCCGCGAATCGAGCTCCCAGCCGCAGTTCTTGAGGGCCGCGCGGACCCGTTCCTTGCTCTCCCGGACGGCCGGGTCCGGCAGCCCGACCGTGACGAACGTCGGTAGCCCGGCGGAGATGTCGACCTCGACCTCAACCAGGTAGGCCTCGATGCCGAGGAGCGCTGCGCCTGAGATCTTGAACAGCATGCGTCCTTAGAATAAGGACGTCGTGGCAGCCGCGATTTTTTCGCGGCGGAAAAAAAGGGAAGGCGGCGGGCCTATTTCGATTTTTCCCTGAAGGTCTTGGAGAGCTTCTCGAGCTCGTCCTCGATGTCCTTCTCGGAACCGAGCTTGATCTTGGTCACCTGCAGAGGGTCGGCCGGGGCGGGCGCGGCGAGACCGCCGCCGGCGTGGGAGGCGGGGGCGGACTCGCGGAGCCCCGACAGGTCCTGGTCGGTCAGGCCTTCGGGGACCGGAGCTTCCCGGCGCTTCTCGCCGAAGACCTTCTCCCGGACGGCGGGCACGCTCAGCTTGGAGATCTCCCGGAGGGTCTCGAAAACGCCCACGCCGTTGATGGCCACAGCCTCGATGAACGGGCGCCTCCGGGGGTTGAGAAGGTTGTTGAAGGTCTCGACCGGGATGAGGTAATTGAGGTCCCTCTTGTTGTATTGGAAGACGAGCGGGATGTTGTTGAGGTCGATGTCCTGCTGCAGGCAGTTGCGGCGGAGGCCATCGAAGTTCTCCAGGTTGGCGTCGAGCAGCGGGATCTGGGAGTCGGCGACGAAAACGACGCCGTCCGCGCCCTTGAGGACGCTCTTGCGCGAGGCCTCGTAGAAGACCTGTCCGGGGACCGTCATGAGCTGGAAGTGGACCTTGAACTCGCCGATCATGCCGGCCTTGATCGGCAGCAGGTCGAAGAAATAGGTCCTCTCTGAGTCCGTCTCCAGGCAGACGAGCTCGCCACGGTAGGCGGGGTCGAGCTTGAAATAGATGTACCGGAGGTTGGTCGTCTTGCCGCTCAGGCCGGGGCCGTAATAGACGATCTTTATCGCCAGGCTCTTTGTCGCATAGTTGACAACCGCCATATTCCCAACAGTCCTCAGGTGCTATCCATTCCTAACACAGTCAACGCTTGAAGTCAAACTTCGTCTCGACCCGCGAGGAGGGCCCTCCGAATAGAATTTAGTCGCGCGTCCGTCCTGGAGGACGCCCCGAGCCGGCCGATTGCCAGGAGGCCGCGGCCTGTGTTATGAAAGGGGCGTCGAATGACCCGCGGCCCGAAAAAGAGATGGTCTTTATGTCCGACATTAGAACAAGGATACGGGTGGCCGTTATCGGAGGCAGCAGGCCGGGCCGGAAGGCGCTCGACCAGGCCTACGAGGTCGGGCGGCTGCTTGCGGCCCGCGGGGCCGTGCTCGTTTGCGGTGGTCTCGGCGGCGTGATGGAGGCGGCCGCGCGAGGGGCGAAGGAGGGCGGCGGCCTGACCATCGGCCTCCTGCCGGGCGCCGCGCCCTCGGAGGCCAATCCCCACATCGACGTCCCGGTCGCCACCGGCCTCGGCTACACCAGGAACTCGCTCGTCGTGATGAACGCGGACGCGGTCATCGCCGTGGACGGGGAATACGGCACGCTGTCTGAGATCGCCTACGGCCTGATCTACGGAAAGAGGGTCGTCGGGCTCGGCACCTGGGACGTCAAAGGCGTCCTTCCCGCGCGCGACCCCGAGGAGGCCGTCCGGCTGGCCCTGGGCTGACCGCACTCGCCATGCAGAACTACCGGATCGTCCTCGCCTACGACGGGACGGATTTCAAAGGCTGGCAGCGCCAGCCGGAAGAGAGGACCGTCCAGGGCGCCCTCGAGGACGCGGTTTTCAAGATCACCCGGAAACGGACGACCGTTCACGGCGCGGGGCGGACCGACGCCGGCGTTCACGCCATGGGCCAGGTGGCCAGCTTCCGTGTGGCCACGCGGCTCGCGGAGGCGGACCTCTTGCGGGCCCTCAACGCCGTCCTCCCCTGGGACGTCCGGATCCTGACGCTCGACAAGGCGTCGGCCGCCTTCCACGCCCGCAAATCGGCCAAATCCAAGGTCTACCGCTACCGGATCGTGCTCGCCCCACGGATAGGCCCCTTCGACTTCCGCTACGCCCTGCATTGGCCCTACCCGCTCGACCTTCGGGCCATGCGCCGGGCAGCGGCGCTCTTCGTCCGGCGCGCGGATTTCTCCGCCTTCTCCTCGAACCGCGAACGGCATCCCGTGCGCACGGTCCGGCGCTCCGAGATCCACAAGAAAGGGGACGAGCTCGTCTACACGATCGAGGCCGCGGGTTTCCTCCGCTACATGGTCCGGACGATCGCCGGCACTCTCCTCGACGTCGGGCGGGGGAAGCTCGCCCCGGAGGACCTCGAGAGCGTCTTCCGCCGGAAAGATCGGACGCTCGCCGGCGCCACGGCCCCGGCCAAGGGACTCTGTCTCGTCCGCGTCGATTACTGATCCAGGTATCGTCGTCCTTGGCGAGTTTTCCGACGCCGGCCTCATCACTCTCTGGGCGATAGGCCACCGGCCCCGGAATCCTTATAGGTTGAAAACCTCGATTCAAAGGTGCTACGCTGAGGCGGGGGATTTTGATCAGCAAAGGAGAGATGGCATGAAAAGAGATTTCTCGATCCTCGGATTGGTCTACGTGATCATCGTCATGATCAGCGCGCAGGCCCCGAACGGCCGCCTCCACCCCGCCCTTGAACAAAAACTCCAGAAGCTTGCGCCGGGGGAGAAACTGGCCGTGATCGTCGAGTTGAATGAGCAGGCCAAGCCTGCCGAGGTGGTCTCCAAGATGCGCGGAGCCGGACGCAGGGAAAAAGCCCGGGCTGTGATCAATGCTCTCCGGAACGTCGCGGACATGCACCAGGGGCCGTTGAAGGCGCACCTGAAGCAGCAGGAGGCGCTGGGCGCCGCGGAGCGCGTCAAGCCGTTCTGGATTATTAACGGCTTCGCGGTGACAGCCCATGAATCCATGATCCGCGAGTTGGCGTCTCGGCCTGAGGTGAAGGAGGTCCGCCTGGACGTGCGGATTCCGCTCCCTTCGCTTCTCCACGTGACCAGGGGCGGCGCCTCCCCTGTCAGCGAATGGAACATCCAAACGGTCCGCGCCCCGGAGGTCTGGGGCCTGGACCCCGCTTATAACGGAACGGGCGTGGTCGTCGGGAGTTTCGACACCGGCGTCGACCTAACTCACCCGGACCTCGCCCCTCGCTACCGCGGAAATCATCAAATCAGCTGGTTCGATCCCTATCACGAACATTCCGTTCCTTACGATTCTCACGGCCATGGGACCCATACGACCGGGATCGCCGTCGGCGGCGATGCCTCGGGCTCCAACATCGGGATCGCTCCCGGCGCCGTCTGGATCGCGGCCAAAGCCTGGGACGACTCCGGGACCGGTTTGGCGTCCGCGTTTCACGAGATCTTCGAATGGTTCCTGGCCCCGGGCGGGAATCCCGACAATGCCCCGGACGTGGTCAACAACTCATGGGGAGTCGAAGAAAGCGGATGTGACACCGAGTTTCTGGCCGATATCGAGGCCTGGCGGGCCGCCGGCATCTTCCCGGCCTTCGCCTCGGGCAACAGCGGGCCCGCTCCGGGAAGCGTGCGCATTCCCGGGGCCTATCCCGCCTCATTCGCGGTCGGTGCCACCGACGCTTCCGACGAAATCGCCGACTTCAGCAGCCAGGGTCCCACTCCCTGCGACGGTTCCACAAAGCCGGATATCAGCGCCCCGGGGGACGGAATTCTGTCTGCCGTCCCTGGGGGATATGACATCATGAGCGGCACGTCCATGGCGACACCGCACATCACCGGGGCCGTCGCGGTGCTGCGGTCCATCAACCCCGCCCTAACGGTGGACCAATTGGAGTCCGCTTTGGTGGCCGGGGCCAAGGACCTGGGAGTCCCCGGGCCGGATAATAGTTCAGGCGCCGGACGTCTCGACCTCTTTGTTTCCGCGGAGGTCGCGATCCTCGGGCCGGACACGCCTGTCGTGAAGGTCCTGGCCACGGATGCCGTCGCGACCGAGGCCGGAGCGACCTCGGGCATCTTCACGGTCAGCCGGACCGGAAAGACCGACGCGGACCTGGACGTGAAGTTCAGCATCGGCGGCACGGCGACCGAGGGGTCCGACTATGAATCGGTCGTCAGGAGCGTGACCATTCCAGCGGGTCAGGCATCGGCTGAAATCCTGATCACGGCGATGGACGACCTCCTGGCAGAGTTGGACGAAACGGTCATCTTGACGATCAACCCCGATCCGGCCTACATCGTCTCCGGTTCCAACCAAGCCACGGTGACCATTCAAAGTGACGAACTGTTATCCGACCTGATGATCTCGGCATTGTCCGTGCCTGCCGCCGGGGAGGCCGGGCAGAGCATCGTCTTGACCGAGACGACGAAGAACCAAGGCGCAGGGGCAGCTGACCCCTCATTGACCCAGTTCTATCTATCGGCGAACAGCGCTTACGACGACACGGATACTCTGATCGGAGCCCGGAGTGTCGGGACCCTTCCGCCGGGGGCGACCAGTTCCGCGTCCACGACGGTCACCATTCCGGAGAGAACGGCGGGCGTCTGGTACATCATCGCCAAGGCCGATGGCGAAGCCGTCGTGGTCGAAACAACCGAGGCCAACAACACCTTGGCGCGATCCATCAAGATCGGACCTGACCTTGTTGTGACCGCGATGTCCATGCCTTCGACAGCAGGCGCGGGGCAAAGTCTTGCCGTCACCGATACGACTAAGAATCAGGGAGGAGGTGCTGCGGGGCCTTGCCGGACCCAGTTCTTCCTGTCAAAGGATTCGGCTTTGGGGGCATCCGACATCTTGATCGGGGGACGGAGTGTCGGAACCCTGCCGGCCGGAGGGATCAGCTCCGCGTCCGCGACCGTCGCGATTCCGGAGGGAACATCAGGCGGCATCTGGTACGTCATCGCCAAGGCCGATGGCGAAGGGATCGTGGCCGAGATATCGGAGACCAATAACACCTATTCCAAATTCATTCAGATCGGTCCGGACCTGGCTATCACCGCGTTGTCCGCGCCGGAGGCCGCAGGCGCGGGGCAGACGATCGCCATCTCCGATACAACCAAGAACCAGGGCGGAGAAGCCGCGGGGCCCTCCCAGACCCAGTTCTTCCTGTCAACGGATACGAATCTCGGGGCATCCGACACCTTGATCGGAGGACGGAGCGTCGAGGGGCTGGCGGCCGGAGCGAGCAGTTCGGGCTCCACGACCATCATGATTCCGCAGGAAACGGCCGCGGGCAATTGGTACATCATGGCCAAGGCCGATGGCGAAGGGACCGTCGCCGAGTCATTGGAGACCAATAACAGCGCCGCCAAATTGATCCAGATCGGTCCGGACCTGGATATCACCGCGTTGTCCGCACCGGGGGCCGCAGGCGCGGGGCAGACGATCGTTATCTCCGACACAACGAAGAACCTGGGCGGAGAGCCCGCGGGGCCCTCCCGGACCCAGTTCCTCCTATCGACGGACGCGACCCTCAGCCCGACGGACATCCCGCTCGGAAGCCGAGTTTTACCGTCGCTGGAGGCCGGAGCGGTCAGTCCAGGTTCCACTACCGTTACGATCCCGCAGGGAACGGCACCGGGCAGCTGGTACATCATCGCCAAGGCCGACAGCGAAGAGGCTGTGAGCGAGGTTTCCGAAAGGAACAATACTTCTAATCTGCCGATCAAGGTCGGACCGGACCTGGACATCACCGCATTGTCCGCGCCCGGGGCCGCAGGCGCCGGGCAGAGCATCGCCGTCACCGATACGACCAAAAACCAAGGCGGAGAACCCGCGGGGCCCTCCCGGACTCAGTTCTTCCTGTCGTCGGATGCGACCCTCAACGCCTCCGACATTTTGCTCGGAAACCGGGGTGTTCCGTCACTGGCGGCCGGAGCGAGTAGCGCGGGCTCGACCGCCGTCACGATTCCCCAGGGAACGGCAGCGGGCGGCTGGTATATTATTGCCGAAGCAGACAGTGAAAAGGCCGTGAGCGAGGTTTCGGAAACAAACAACTCCTTTGCCCTGTCGATCAAGGTCGGGTCGGACCTGACCGTATCGGCGCTATCGGCGCCGGCAACCGGAGGCGGGGGGCAGAGCATCGCCGTCACCGATACGACCAAGAACCAGGGCGGAGATGCCGCGGGGCTTTCCCAGACCCAGATTTTTTTATCAACGGACACGACGCTCAGCGCGTCGGACGTCTTGATCGGAAGTCGGGCTGTTCCGTCGCTGGCAGCCGGAGCTAGCAGTTCAGGCTCCACCTCCGTCATGATCCCGCCGGGAACGGTTGCGGGGAATTGGTACGTCGTCGCCAAGGCAGACGGCGAAGAGATCGTGGCCGAGACATCGGAGACCAATAACACCTCCGCCAAATTGATCCAGATCGGTCCGGACCTGGATATCACCGTGCTGTCCGCACCCGGGACGACGGGCGGAGGCCAGAGCATCGCCATCGTCGACACGACGAAAAACCTGGGCGGAGAGCCCGCGGGGCCTTCCCGGACCCACTTCTTCTTATCGGCGGACGGAACTCTCAACGCCTCCGACACATGGCTCGGGAGCCGCGATTTGCCGCCGCTGGCGGCCGGAGCGAGCAGTTCAGGCTCCGCCACCGTCACGATCCCGCCGGGAACGGCCGTGGGCTCTTGGTACATCATCGCCAAGGCAGACGCCGAGGGGACCGTGGCCGAGGTATCGGAGACCAATAACACCTCCGCCAAATTGATCCAAATCGGCCCTGACATGAGTATCGCTGCCTTGTCCGCGCCTGCGTCCGCGGCCGGGGGGCAGAGCATCGCCATCACCGACACGACCAAGAACCAAGGCGGGGAAGCCGCGGGGCCTTCCCGGACCCACTTCTTCCTGTCCACGGACACGACTCTCGACGCGTCCGACATTTTGCTCGGGAGCCGCGATTTGCCGTCGCTGGCGGCCGGAGCGACCAGCTCAGGTTCCACTATCGTTACGATCCCGCAGGGAACGGCCGTCCGGAATTGGTATATTATTGCCAAGGCAGATGGCGAAGGTGTCGTGACCGAGACGTCGGAGACCAACAACACTTCGCCCCGGGCCTTTAAGGTTATCTGAATCCCGCTCGTTCAAAAAGGGGAATGAGCGGGGGAGGCGGAATCGGAGAGCGGGACTACTGATCCAGGACGAGGCCCATCAGGTAGGCGTCCTCGTCGGGATGGGTGTAGTAGTTCTTCCGCGTGCCCAGGATCTCGAAAGCCAGCTTCTTGTAGAGCGCGACCGCCGCGGCGTTGGAGGGCCGGACCTCGAGGGTCATGAACGTGGCCCCGCTCGCCCGGACCTTCTCGATGACATGCCGCATCAGGGCCTCTCCGATGCCCCGGCCCCGGAAATCGGGGTGGACGGCGACGTTGTTGACCTGGACGTCCTCGCGGATGTGCCAGTAGATGATGTAGCCGACGACCCGCTCGCCGGGCTTCTCCACGACGACCATCGGGAACGAGACGGATGTGTTCTGGATCTCCCCCCGGAAGGTGTTGTCGCTCCAAGGGTTCGAGAACGACAGCGTCTCGATGGTTCGGACCTCGGGGAGGTCCGTCTCTCTCATCCGACGGATGAAGAACCGGACCTCGCCGGCGCTCACGCGGCTCACGGCTCCTCGGCCTGGGACTTGCGGAAATAGACGGGTTTGAGCGCGCCGGCCGGAACGCCCTTGCCTTCGATGATCAGCCTGTGGCCGATCCGGCCGACTTCGGCGGCCGCGAACGGCGAGCGGAGGGGGAAGCGCACCTTATCCCGGACATACCCGAGGAGCTTCTCCCGGTAGAGACCGAGGCCGCTCCCGATGAAGGCCGTGACCCGGTGGGCGGGAAGTCGCGAGAAGAACGCGTCGGGGTCGTAGGCCCCTTGGGGGATGAGCTCGACGAGCCGGGCCGCCCGGAGCTCGAAGAGCGCGGCGTAGAGCTCCCCTTTCTTGGCGTCGAGGAGCGGGCAGGCCAGCCGGACCGACGGCGAGACGATCTTCGCGGCCAGGGCCTCGAGCGTCGAGACCGCGGCCACGGGTTTTCCCGAGGCGAAGGCTAAAGACTTGACGGCGCTGAGACCGATGCGGATACCGGTGAACGAGCCGGGCCCGGCGGCCACGGCGTAGGCGTCGACCTCCCGGATATCGATACCGTGGGCGCCGAGGAGGAAGTCGATGGAGCGGAGGAGGCGCGCCGAATGGGTCGAGGGCGACTCGAGGTTGAACTCGCCCGCGAGCTCGCCGTCCCGGAGGAGCGCCACCGAGCCGCTCGGCGTCGTCGTGTCGACCGCCAGGACGATCATGGTGTCAGAGCTTGGCCGCGACGGCGCGGCCGACATCGAGGCTCGTCGACGAGCCGCCCATGTCGTACGTCCGGACCTTCCCTTCCTTGATGACGGCGGCGACGGCATCCTCGATGACCGCGGCCTTGCCCGATTCGCCGATCCACTCGAGCATCATCTTGGCGGCGAGGATGGTCGCGATGGGATTGACCTTGTACATCCCGGAGTACTTCGGGGCCGAGCCGTGCGTCGGCTCGAAGACGCCGTACGCGTCGCCGATGTTGCCGCTGCAGGCGAACCCCAGCCCGCCGACGAGCTGGGCGGCCAGGTCGGAGACGATGTCGCCAAAGAGGTTCTCGGCGACGAGGATGTCGTAGTCGTGGGGGTTCTTGAGCAGCCACATGCAGATGGCGTCCACGTTGGCGTCCCAGAACTTGATGTCCGGATAGCCCTTGGCGACCTCGCGGGCCGTGCTGAGCATCAAACCGCCCGTCTCACGCAGGACGTTCGGCTTCTCGATGAGGGTCACGGATTTCCTCTTGGACTTGCGGGCGAACTCGAAGGCCGCCTTGACGATCCTGGCGCAGGCGGGCTTGGTCATGATCCGCGTCGAGACGGCGATCTCGTTGGCCGGGACCTCCTTGAAGCGCTTCATCTTGGGGTTCGTGAGCAGGGCGTCGCGAACGACCTGCGGCAGGGGGAAGAACTCGACTCCGGCGTACATGCCTTCCGTGTTCTCGCGGAAGATGACGAGGTCGATGCCTTCCTTATAGTTCAATGGATTGCCGGCGTAGGCTTTGCAGGGCCGGAGGTTCTGGTAAAGGTCGAACTCCTGGCGGAGCCGGACGATGGGGCTGAAATAGGAGAGCCCCTTGCCCCGGAGCTCGGGGGCGAGCTCGGCGGCGGCGTCCTCCTTGGGCTTCGAGGTGATGGCCCCGAAGAGGCAGGCGTCGGTCTCCTTGAGGAGCTTCGTCGTCCGGTCGGGCAGGGCGTTCCCTTCGCGGCACCAGAATTCCCAGCCGATGTCGCCGTAGATGTAGCGGGCGTCGAGGCCGGCCTTTTCGAGGACGATCATCGTCGCCTCGACGACGTCCTTGCCGACGCCGTCACCGGGGAGGATGGCGATCTTGTACTTGGGCATAGAAGACTCCTTAGGTCAGGATACGGGCCCCGGGCCCGAAGCGAGCTTCTTTTTGGTGTATTCGAGGAGGCCGCCGGCCTCGAGGATGCCGATGACGGACTCCGGCAGCGGCAGGAAGCGGTACGTGCCTCGGGACGAGCGGATCTCGCCCCGGGTGAAATCGATCTCGACCTCGTCGCCTTTCTCGAGCGAGGCGCAGGCCTCTTCGGACTGGACGACGGGCAGGCCCAGGTTGATGGCGTTGCGGAAATAGATCCGGGCGAACGAGCGGGCCACGACGGCTTGGACGCCGGCGTATTTCAGGCAGGCCGCGGCCTGCTCGCGCGAGCTGCCGCAGCCGAAGTTCTTGCCGGCCACGATGACGTCGCCGGGTTTGACGTTGGCCGCGAACCCGGGGTCCAGGTCCTCGAGGGCGTGGCGGGCCATCTCCTCTGGCTTGAGGATCTGGTAGGTGTAGCGGCCGGGATAGAGGACGTCCGTGTTGACGTTGTCGTCGTACTTCCAGACTCGGCCCTTGCTCATGAGTATCTCCTCGGGTCGGCGATCTTCCCTTCGACGGCCGAGGCCGCGGCCGTGGCCGGGGAGGCGAGATAGATCTCCGAATCGCGGTGGCCCATGCGGCCCTGGAAATTCCGGTTCGAGGTGCTGACGCAGACCTCGCCCGCGGCCAGGATGCCTTCGTGGGCGCCGAGGCAGGGCCCGCAGCCAGAGTTGAGAATGACGCAGCCGGCCTCGGCCAGGACGGCCAGCGTGCCGGACTTCAGGGCCTCTCGGTAGACCTCCCAGGAGGCGGGAATGACGAGGACCCGGACGCGTGGGTGGACCTGCCGGTCCTTGAGGATGCGGGCGGCCTGGTCGAGGTCCTCGAGCCGTCCGTTGGTGCAGGTGCCGATGAGGACCTGATGGATCGGCTTGCCCTCGACGGAGCCGACCGGCTTGACATTGTCCACGGTATGGGGGCAGGCGAGCTGCGGCTCGAGCGCGGAGAGGTCGTACGCGAGGACGCTCTCGTAGCGGGCGTCCGGGTCGGAGTCGATGATCTCGAACGGCTCGCGGGCGCGGCTCTTGAGCCAATCCAGCGCCTTCTTGTCCGGCAGGAAATAGCCGTTCTTGGCCCCCATCTCGGCCGACATGTTGGCCATGGTCAGCCGGGCGCCGACGCTGAACTCCTTGGCCGACGGGCCGGCGAATTCCACGGCTTTGTAGTTGGCCATCTCGGCGCCGTGGTCGCCGATGATCTTCAGGCTGAGGTCCTTGGCCGAGACCCCGGCCGAGAGGCGACCCGCGAGGTCGATGCGCATCGTCTCGGGGACGCGGAGCCAGATCTCGTCTGTCGCCCAAGTGCAGGCGGTTTCGGTCCTGCCGATGCCCGTCGCGAACGCCCCGAGAGCGCCATAGCTCGGCGTATGGGAATCGCTGCCGACGATGATCTTTCCGGGCAGAGCGAAGCCCTGTTCGGGCAGGACCTGATGGCAGATGCCCGAGTTGATGTCAAAAAAGTTGGGGATACCCTGCTCCGCGACGAATTCCCGGATGGACTTGTGGTTCTGGGCGTACTTTTCGTCCGACGCGGGGACGATGTGGTCGAGGACGATGACGATCTTCTCGGGGGCGCGGACCTTTTTGACCCCGATCTTGCGGAACTCCTGGATGATCGCGGCCGAGTTGTCGTGGGAGAGGACATAGTCCGGGGAGACCGTGACGACCTCGCCGGCCTGGACGTCCTTTCCGGCCCGCAGGCCGAGAATCTTTTCGGTCAGCGTCTTTCCCACGGGTACCTCCTTGGACTCCCCATTTTATGGGGGCCCCGGAGGCTTGTCAATAAAGAGAGGGACAGTCTTCCCCGGGGGGGACTGTCCCTCTGTTAAATAAAAGGGGACACGTACCTGAGGTACGTGTCCCCGTCTTGCCGCCGGTCTTGCCGGCGCGGCTCGCCCGTCTATTCCAGCCAGACCTTGATGAGCGCGCCCTCGTCCATGATCTCGATGAGGGCCATGGGGCCGACCTTCTTCAGCTCGGCGAAGAGAGTCTTGAAGTCGATGTCACAACCCTCTTCCTTGAGCTTCATGTGCTTGTCGTCGGTGCAGTTGACCAGGACCTCGACCAGGGATAGGGGGAGCGTGACGCGGAGCTTGTCCTGCCCGGTCTTTGTGTCCGTGATGAGGACCTTGAACCATTTGACTTCCTTGCCTGGTTCATAAGCCGGGTTCTGCTTGACGGCCTTCTGGATGGCTTGGAAATCGTCATGATTTTGGGCACGCAACACCGGGGCGGCGACGAGCGCGACGGCCAGGATGGCGAGCACGGCGATGGTCGTTCGTTTCATGGTTGTCTCTCCTTTATATTCAATCGATCCAAATCTCGATGATGGACCCGTCTTCGCCCTCGATCCGGAGGATCTTCTCCTTGGACTTGGCGAGGTCGTTCAGGATCCGGTTGATGTCGTAGCCCTTGGCCCGCATGGACGCCTTGTCCTCCTCGGACATGGCACCGAGGGCCAGGTCGGCCAGGGACCAGGGGATATTGAGGGAGACGACGGGCTCCCTCTGGCCTTTTTTCGTGATCCGGATCCTGAGCATGCGGGGCTCTTCCTGGGTAAGGCGCCGGGCCTCCACGGACTTGAGGCTCTCCGGCGAGACGCGGAGGAGCGCGATCCGGGCCCGGTCGGTGAGCTCGGGGTCTTTCTCGGTCCGGATGATCCGCTCCAGGACCGGCACGGCCTTGGCCGCGGCCGCCTTGTCCCGGACGAGACTGAGCTTGTAGGCGGCATAATAGCGGACGGACTTGTTCGGATGGTCGAGCCGCCCCTCGAGCTCCTTGAGCGCTCCCCTGTCGCCCTTCTCATAGAGGGCGAAGGCCAGGTCGATGATCGACCCTTCAGACTTCTCGGCCAGGCTCGGGTTCGCGTCGCGGAGCTGGGCGTAATCTTTGTAGGACTGGAGGGCGTCTCTCTCGCGACCGGGGATCGAGCTCAGGCATTCTCCCTTGTAGAAGATGGCCTGGCTGTAATACGGACTCTTGCCGTACGCATCCATCAGCTGCTGGAGCTTGGCCAACGCCTCGTCCCACTTCTTGTCGAAGATGAGGAGCTTGGCCTCTTGGAAAAGCTTCTCGTCCGGGGCGGCCTGGGAAAAGGCCGGCGAAGCGAGCCCCAGCCCCAGGACGAGGGCGAGACCGGCGGCAAGGATGATCTTTCTCATGTTAAACCCCATTCTGCAGTTCTTTCTTGACGAGGTTGATCTTGAGGACGAGCTGGCGGTCCTCGACGAAACCGCGGAGCCTGGCCAGCTCGGCCTCAGGCAGCCCGTCGCCGACCTGGGCCAGCTCGAGGAAGAGCGTCTCGATCTGGTCGCAGAGGACCTTGGCCTTGGCCATCTGGAACTTCTCGAGCTGGCCGTTAAGATATTTCTTTTTCGAGAGGAGCTCCCGGGCCTGAGCCGTGCTCAGGTCGCGGCGGGCCTGGTCCGGGCTCGCGACCGAGGTGAGGACGTCGAGGAGCACGTACTGGCTCCGCTCGAGATAGTCCACGGTCTCCCGGCGGGCCATCTCGAGCTCGGCCCTGTCCAGGAACTGCCGGGACGCGTAGAACTCCCGGCCTCGGTCCGGACGTGACGCCGGCGGTTTCAAGGCCATATACATGCCGAAGGCCCCGACGAGGACGCCGACGGCGACCCCGGCCGCGACCGGCCGAAAACCGGCCTGGCGGAACCAGAGCCGGAGCCTCTCGCCCGCGGCGGCCTTCCCAGGTTCCTCGGCATGGGCGTAAACGTAGTCCGCGATGCGGCCGGGGAGCGCGTCCCAATCGACCGAGCGGAGGGCCTCCCGGATCTCTCCCTTGACGGTGTCGGCCCCTTCGAGGACCCGGCGGATCTCCTCCTCTTCCTTGCGGCACTCCGGGCATTCCTTGAGATGTTCGGCCACGGTCGTTCTCCTTCCTTCCTCCAGGTCTCCCTCGAGGTAGGCCAGCCAGTCCTCTTTTCCGATCGGGCAAGCGCTCATCGTTCCATCCCCATCTGCGGCGTCAGCCATTTTCTCAGGTTCCGGACGGCCTTGAAATGGAGCGACTTGGCCGTCCCGACGGAGATCTGCAGGGTGTCCGAGATCTCGTTGAACTGGAGCTCGTTATAGTGCCTCAGGACGAAGACCATCTTCTGTTTGGCCGCGAGCTTCTCCACGCAGCGGGAAAAGAGGGCCCGGAGGTCCGAGTCGCGTGAATCGACGGACCTGTCCTCGACGGGCACGGGGATCTCGTCGACCGGCCGGCTCGTTTCCCACTGCCGATGCCTCTCGCGGTGCTTCCGGTAATAGTCGATGCTGACGTTCTTGGCGATCTCGAGGAGCCACCCCTGGAAGCTGTGGCCGGGCCGATAGGTCCCGGTTTTCTGGTACAGCCGGAGGAAGGTCTCCTGGACGGCGTCGAGGGCGTCCTCCTTGTTCCGGAGGATGGAGAAGGCCATCACGAACACTTTCTGCTGGTAGAGTCTGACGAGGCCCATAAAGGCCTCGTGGTCCCCTTCCCGGACCCGCTCCAGCAGGGCTGAAACCTCCGTGGGGTCCGCCCCAAAACCGCTGCCCCTGTTCGCGTCCAAGTCTTCCCGGCTCCCTGTTTCCGCGAGCTTATCGGGCGCGTCCGGCCTGGATCCTGGCCCGCCCGACCGCCCCGGCGCAATCATAACGCGTCCGGACGCCGAAGTCATGTCCGTCCGCTCGGCGAAGTTCCATGAGGTCTGTGCTCTCTGGGCGTTCACATAGGGTACTACGGGGGGCCGGAAGGAAAGGTTCACCCCGGGCGGACGTTAGTTTTTCAGGGGAGAAACCGGAGGCAAGGAGGGGGCGGGAGACAGGAAGATAGGCGATCCCTGCCCGGGGATGCGATCGTATGGAGGGAAAGCGATCTATAAGGTCAGAATCTCGAGAATCCTCGTCTGTCTCCGCCGCCGGGCTGCCGGTCGGTCCGGGGGCCTTCGGCGCGGGGCCGGGCGTCGTTGACAATGAGCTTGCGGCCGTCGAACTCCGTGCCGTTCAGCTTGCCCTTGGCTTCCTGGGCCGACTCCGGGGTGGCCATCTCGACGAACCCGAAGCCGCGGCCCTGCAGGATGTTGACCGAGGTAACCTCGCCGTACTGGGTGAACAGCTGCTTCAAGGTGTCTTCCGTGGTCCGGTAATTGAGGTTACCCACATATAACTTTTGGGACATAAAAAAATACCTCCTCTCGCTCCCACCGCTGCCGTCCCCGCGGACCGGAAGACCGACGCGATGAGAGGAGAGCTCATTTTGCAACTTTCGGCCGGACAAATCAAGCCTCGCCGTGAATTTTCCGGCCCGCCGCGTCCTTCCGCCGCCCGGGCGAATCTGCTATATTTGGGAGGCCGGAGCGGGGCCGCGGCCCGGCCCGGACGCGGAGGAGCCGTCATGAAAAAAGGAACGTACGTCCTGCTGATCGTCCTGTTCTTCATCCTTCTCGCCGCCGCGGGCGTCTTCTTCCTTTTCGTCTCCGAACTCGGGGAGCCGTCGGCCGAGGTCCCCGGCCGCGCCTATCTCGAGGTCAACCTCTCAGGCGCCGTGGACGAAGTCGCTCCGACGAACCTCTTCTCGGCCCTTCTCCCCATGGCCAAACCCCTGACCGTCTACGATTTCTGGATGAACCTACGCAAGGCGGCCGTGGACGGCCGCGTCCAGGCCGTCCTGCTGCGCTTCAACGCCCTCCAATGCGACTGGGGCAAGGCCTCGGACCTGCGGGACGCCATCCACGACTTCCGGCGGACCGGGAAAAAGGTTTTCGCTTACATCGAAGAGGCCCCCGATTTCGACATGGAGTACTACATCGCCACGGCCTGCGACAAGGTCATCCTCCACCCGCTCGGCTGGCTCGGCGTCAAGGGCATCGGCGGCTATGTCCCCTTCTTCAAGGGGACACTGGACAAGCTGGGTGTGCGGGCCGAGTTCGAACACGTCGAGGAGTACAAGACCGCCTACAACATGTTCACGGAGAAGGGGTTCACGCCTGCCCACCGGGAGGAGACGGAGTCCCTCACCTCGGACATTCTCGCCGAGTACGTAAGGACCGCGGCCAAGGCCCGGGGCAAGACCGAGGCCGAGTTCCGGGCCCTGCTCGACCAGGCGTTCTTCCAGGGACCGCAGGCGCTGCGGGCCGGGCTCGTCGACGCCTGCCTGTTCGAGGACGAGCTCCAGAGCCTGCTCCGGGACGAGGGCCGGAGCCTGGCCCGGGTCAGGTTCGACGAGTACACGCGGGTGAAACCCTCGTCGGTCGGCCTTGAGACCGGGCGCAAGGTGGCCCTCGTCTACGCCACGGGGATGATCGTGACGGGCGAAAGCGTCTCCCAGGTCATGGGCGGGGGGACGGTCGCCCGGTGGCTCCGGACAGCGAGGCAGGACCCATCGGTCGCGGCCATCGTCCTCCGCGTCGACAGCCCGGGTGGCTCGTCGGTGGGCTCGGACGTTGTCTGGCGGGAGGTGTTCCTGGCCAAGAAGGCGAAGCCGGTCATCGTCTCCATGTCGGATGTGGCCGGATCGGGCGGCTATTGGATCTCCATGGCCGCGACGAAGATCGTGGCTCAGCCGCAGACGCTGACGGGGTCGATCGGCGTCCTGGCGGGCAAGTTCAGCTTCGCCGGGCTTCTCGAGAAACTCGGCGTCACGGCCGAGAAGGTGACGTTCGGCGAGAAGTCCGACATCTTCTCCCCGTTCAGGCCGTTCACGCCGGAGGAGCGAAAGGTCCTCAAGGACCAGATCCTCTGGACCTACGACCAGTTCCTGACCAAGGTCGCCGAGGGCCGGAATATGACCAAGGACGAGGTCAACAAGGTCGGACGCGGCCGCGTCTGGACCGGCCGGCAGGCGAAGGACCTGAAGCTCGTGGACGAGCTCGGCGGGCTCTCGACGGCCGTCGGCTTGGCCAAGAGGCTGGCCGGGATCCCGGCCGAAGAGGAGGTCCGGCTCGTCGTCTGGCCGAAGAAGCTCACATTGTGGCAATCGATCTTCGGAACGCCCGACCTCGGGCTCAACCTGGGATCGACGGCCGGTCTGGAGAAGGCGCTCCAGATGTTCCGACTGATGGAGAGGATGAACATCTGGACGGTCATGCCCTTCTGGGCCCAGCCGCAATAACAATAGGGACAGTCCAACTGGGCTTTATGCTGAGGGTCCGGGGATTGGCCGGATCAGGAAAAGGAGAGCGCAGGGGTGCTTCCCGGAGGGAGGCGTAGAAAGGCCGAGCGGGCACGAACACCGACCAGAGGTCGGTGGTGCGAGGCCTGGAGCAAGCGGGTTGGCCTCGCCGGGGACAACCCGCGGCCGGACGGAGGGAACACCCCGAGCTCGACCTCCTTAGTAGGGCCAGCCCTGGAACCTTAAGTGGAGCGCACGGGACAGAATCCGTCCTCTTACCCTTCTAGTAAGCGTACGATGACGGGCAAATCGTCTTGAAATCGCAGAAGTTACAGGCTTGCCAGTCGGGAGTGGCGGTGAAATTCCCGCTCCGGATGCCGTCGGCAGCACAGCGGATCTTCTCGGCCGCGCGCCGGAATTCCCGCTCGCCCTTCGTGGCATGGCCGACGAGTCCCGACTCGAGGAAGTAGAGCCGGGATTCGGCGGGCATGAGTCCCTCCGTTTTCAGGAACGACAGGGCGTAGATGTCCATTTGGAGGCTGTCTGCCGTGCGCCGGTCGGCTTCCTTCTGTGACGTGGCCTCCGTCGACTTGAAATCGATGATGACCGGACCCTGCTCCTCGAAGTCCACGCGGTCGAAGCGGCCGGAGAAGCGGATGCCGCCCTCCTGCCAGCGGAAGGACCTTTCCAGGAATGCCGGGACCCGTCCCGACTCCTCCTCCCGCCTATAGAAAAGCCGGAGGGCCCTCTCCCCCGCCGCCTTCCTCAACTCTTCGTGCTCGCGGCTGAGGAACCCTTCGTTGACCCAGTTCTTCCCGTACTCATCGATGAACTCGTCCTCGCTCATCGCCTTCCCCTTCATCCTGCCCAGCAGGTAGGCGTGGATCGTGGCGTGGAGGACGCGGCCGAAGACGAGGGTGTGGTGGGCGAGGACCGGAACGCGCATCACGTGACGGAACCGGTACTTGAGCGGGCAGACGAGATAATCCTCGACCTGGGCGTGGCTCAGCGGGAGGACGGCGGGGGCACGCGTCTTCGCCGCCGCTCGCGGCCGCGCCTCGGCCAGGGCATAGCGGCGGAGCTCTTCGATGGCCGAGGACCGCAGAACCTCGTCCGGCATTTTGGGGATGTCGAGGGCTTCGAGGACGAACGGGCTGACCTTCTTCAGCCGCTTCACCCCGAAATCCTTGGCCCAAGTCAGATAGAGGGACTGGCGGGCCCGGGTCATGGCCACGTAGAACAGCCGCCGCTCTTCCTGCAGGTAGTTCTCCTTGCCCGGCAGGGTCTCCTTAAGGATCGCGTCGGGGACCGGGATCCGTTCCCGCCGCTCCTGGCCGGGGAACCGGTCCTCGGCGAGGCCGACCATGAAGACCGTCCCGAACTCGAGGCCCTTGGCCTTGTGCACCGTCAGGACGTTGACCGCATCCTCGTCCAGGTCCGCCTCCGAGGTCGCGGGGTTATCGCCGACCTCGCGCAGGAGGTCGAGGTAGCGGGCGAAGGCGTGGATGGAGTCGTTGTCGGTGAGGTCGGAGAAGCCCTTGATCTTGTCGAAGAACAGCCGGATGTTCTTGATCCGGACCTCGGACTCGAGCGACAGCGCCTCGACCAGCGATTTGAGGTAGCCGCTCCGCTCGAGGAAGGCGTAAACGACCGACCCGGCGTTCTTCGCGCTGGCGAGGTCGACGAAGAACTGGAGGTCGGCGAAGATCCGCTTGACCGTCTCTTCCGTCCCGGGGGAGACCTCCACGGGCTTTCGGCCCTCGGCGATCAGCTTGAAGACGCGATGGAGGGACTGGTTCGTTTTCTGGGCGTAGCCCGCGATCCGCGTCATGTCGTAGGAGCCGGCCCGGTAGACATCGGAGAGGGCCAGGTAGAAGAGCTCGCGGCTGTTCTCGAAGTCCGTCAGGGACTTGATGAAGGCCGTCAGGATCTTGATCTCCTCCTGCTGGTAGAGCCCCCGGCTCCCGGAGAAGCGGAAAGGGATCTGCTTGAGGTTGAAGGCCCGAAGATAGGCGTCGGCGTCGGCGTTGCGCCGGACGAGCACGGCCGCATCGCTCCACGCCGCGCCCGCCGCGTGTTTCTCGAGGACGAGATCGGCGACCCGGTCGGCTTCGTGGGAGAGGGTGTCGAACTGGAGCATGAACAGGCTCTTCCCCGAGCCGGGCGAGGCCGCTCGCAGGCGTTTGTCAACCTTGTCCTTGGCTTCGAGCCGGCCGGGGTTGTTGTGCTGGATGAGCTGGTACGAGGCGTCGAGGATGGCTTGGGTCGAGCGGTAGTTCCGCGTCAGGACGACCCTCTTCGCCTCCGGGTAGATCCCCTCGAAGCTCAGGATGTTGCTGAGGGACGCGCCGCGGAAGCGGAAGATGCTCTGGTCGTCGTCGCCGACGACGGTCAGGTTGCGATGGAGGGCGGCCAGCATCTGGAGGAGCTCGAACTGGACGTAGTTCGTGTCCTGGAATTCGTCGACCAGGATGTACTTGTAGCGCCTCTGGAATTCCTGGAGGACGGACGGCCGCGACCGGAAGAGGTCGACGACGAGCGTCACCTGGTCCTCGAAATCGATCAGGCCCTCTTTCTTGAGCAGGGCCTGGTATTCGCCGAACACGCGGGCGACCTCGGCGTGCTTGCGGGCTGTTTCCTTCTCCCCCTCCCCGGCCGCCCGGCCGGCCAGTCCGCGGGCGTACCGCTCGTAGTCCTCGGGCCGGACGTCCTCCTGCTTGAGGCGGCGGATCGCCTCGAGCAGCTCCTGGATATGACGCGTCGGATAGCTCAGCGGCCGGTAATACTCGAGGGAAAAGCGGAACAGGTTCTCGCGGAAGAAGATGGCCTGTTCGACATCGTCGAGGAGCTTGAAGTCCGGCGGGTAGCCGAGGTCGAGGGCGTAGTCTCGAAGGACTCTTTCTCCGAACGAGTTGAACGTGCTGATCTCGACGAAGGAGTACGTGTAGGGGACGAGGACGTCGACGCGGGCTTCCATTTCGCTAGCCGCCTTCTCAGTGAAGGTCACGGCCAGGATCTCCTCGGGCCGGGCCTTCTTCGAGGCAATGAGGCGGGCGATGCGGTGGGTAATGACCTTGGTCTTGCCCGTCCCCGCCCCCGCGATGATGAGGAGCGGGCCCGTGCCGTGGAGGACGGCCCGGCGTTGGGCGGGGTTGAGCGGCGAGAGGAGCTCCCTTTCGTCCGGGTTTGCCGCAAGTTCGGGAGAGGAGCGACCCGGGCGCTGCGGCCCGGTCGGCTCACTTCTTCGGGACTTTGGGGACAACGAGGACCTTCTCGCCGGGCTTGATGAGCCACAGCTTGTCGCGGGCCTCCTTCTCGACGGCCCGGGGATTCGTCTCGAGGGCGCGGATCTCGGACTCGAGCCTCGCCTTGTCCTGTTCGAGGTTGCGCATCTCGGCATCGAGCTTAGCCAGCCTCTGGCGGGCCTGGAGGATGTCCATGACCCCTTTCTTGCCGAAGATCGAGGTCACGACCATGACCAGGAACAGGCAAACGAGGCCGAGAATGAAGATCTTCTTCCGGAAGGCCGGGCCCGTCCGCGACGTCCCGTTCTTCACAGGATGACCTCCATCCCCTTCTTGAGCAGGCCCGCGACGCCTTCCCGGGTGGCGGATTCGGCATAGCAGCGGATGATGGGCTCCGTCCCGGATAGGCGCAGGAGGAACCACTCCCCGTTGCCGAAGTCGAGCTTGAGACCGTCTATAGTCTCGACGCCGGCCACCTTGCGCCGCCCGATCTTCGCCGGCGGGTTCTGGACGAGGGCCTTCAGTCGTTTCGCCCTCTCGGGGGTCAGGGGAACGGTCCTTTGGCCGCCGGTGACGGGGCCGTACCGCTCGAAGAGGTCCCTGCGGATGTCCTTGAGGCTCTTCCCCAGCGCCGCGATCATCTCGGCCACCAGGAGCCCCGCGAAGATGCCGTCCTTTTCGGGCAGGTGGTCCTTGACGGCGATGCAGGCGCTCTCCTCGCCGCCGAAGATGATGAAGCCCTTGAGGAATAGGTCGGCCATGTACTTGAAGCCGACCTTCGTCTTGTACAGGGGCAGGTCGTAGCTCGCGGCGATGCGGTCGAGTAGGTGGGTCGTGGTTATGGACCGCGCGACGCCGCCCCGCCAGCCCTTGACGCGGACGAGGTAGTCGAGAAGCATGGAGAGGATGTAGTTCTGATGGATGAACGCGCCCCCCTCGTCGACGATCCCGAACCGGTCGCCGTCAGCGTCGGTGGCGATGCCGAGCTGGCACTTCTTCGTCCGGACGAGGGACTTGAGCTCGGCCAGGTTGTCCTCCGTGCAGGAGGGCGTGACGCCCCCGAAATACGGGTCGAGATGGCCGTGGATCCCCTCGACGAGGACGCCGTTCTCCTCCAGGACCTCGTCGAGGTACTCGCGGCTCGTGCCGTAGAGGAGGTCGACCCCGACCCGGAGCCCGGCCGTTCGCATCGCGGCGAAGTCGATCTTGTCCTGGATGAAGGCCAGGTAATCGGCCTGGAGGTCGATCCGCGTGATGTTCTCCTTCGGCGGATAGAACGGGACGTGCGAGAAATGGGGCATGAGCCGGCGGACCTCGTCCTCGAGCCGGTCCGTCACCTCGGGCAGGGCCGGGGCCCCGGTCTCGACGTTGAACTTGAGGCCGTTGTACCAGGGCGGGTTGAACGATGCTGTGAAATTGATGCCCCCCTGGCACTTCCGCTTGATGATCTGCAGGGCAAGGGCCTGAGAGGGCGCGTCCCGCTCGGCGAGGAAGACGGAGATGTTGTTCTTGGACAGGAGTTTGGCCGCCTCGAGGGCGAAGCGCTCGGACAGGAACCGCGTGTCATAACCGACGACGAGGGCGACGGGCCGGCCGGGGAACTTATGCTCGAGGTGGTTGGCGATGGCCTGGACGACGACCCTCACGTTGTGGAAGGTGAATTCTTCCCCCATGAGGCCACGCCAGCCGGACGTGCCAAAGCGGATCATCATTTGAGGGAAAATTACCACACCCTCGGGGCAAAATCAACCTTTCAGAAGGTCGGGCGGGTCCTGTCGCGGCAGTGTCCCCGAGCGGATTTCGCTCCACCCGTCCGCTATTCTTCACGTCTCTTCAGGGCTTCGCCGGTCATGGGGACGAAGCGGACGTCGGTGATCTTGCGGATGGTCATCTTTCCGCTCTTCTTGGTGACGAGCGTGAGCGTCTGGTAGGACCGCGAGTCGCCCAAGGGCAAAACCAGCCGTCCGCCCTCCGCCAGTTGGTCGAAAAGCCGAGGCGGGACGCGGTCGACAGCGCAGGTGACGATGACGGCGTCGAAGGGCGCCTCTTCAGGCCAGCCGAAGAAGCCGTCGCCCGACCTGACCCGGACGTTCGCATAGCCGAGCTTTCCGAGCGTATCGGCGGCCCGCCGGGCCAGGCTGCCGCTGATCTCGATCGTGAAAACGGTCCGCGCGAGGAGGGAGAGGACCGCCGCCTGGTAGCCAGAGCCCGTGCCGATCTCGAGGACCTTGTCCCCTGTCTTCAGGCCCAGGCTTTCGGTCATGAGGGCGACGATGTACGGCTGGGAAATCGTCTGCCCCTCGCCGATCGGGAGCGGATAGTCGCCGTAGGCCTCATCCCGCAGCTCCGGCGGGACGAAGAGATGCCGCGGGACCATCCGCAGGGCCTCGAGGACGGCCGGGTCCCGGACGCCGCGGGACGCCACCTGGATCTCGACCATGGCCTTCCGCTCCGCCGCGGACCGGTCCTTCTCCTGGGGCGCTCCGGAGGGCGGGAAGTCCAGGCCCGCGGCGAGGACCGCAGCGGCCGTGAAGAACACCTTGACCGCGGACGGGAGCGCCGTGCGCCGTCGGCCTCGCGGCCGCGGCCTTGCTGTCGTCATCATCGGTCTTTCCCTCTTCGGCGGGCCGCCCTCATTATCCCACACAGCATCATCCGGGCCAAGCCCGTGTCCGGGGGCGGAGGGGCGAGGAGGGACCCGGCCGGGCCTGCCCCCTCCCCTTGGGGGGGGAGAATATCATCCACGGTTTCACCTCGGGGGATGATTGACCCCTCGCGGGGGTGATTCACAATGGGACCCGGAAGGAGAGAACCGAGACGCGGAGGGCGTGCGGGAATGGATACGCGGGTGCTTCAACGCATCGACGACGAGGGCCTTGTGCCGCGCGCCAATTTTTGTCAACGAAATGGGCGCGATAGTCGTTCGTCCCCTATCCTCTCCGAGAATTTCCGTTGACAAGATGAGTGAATTTTGATAATTGGATGATAAATCTTGATGTGGACTTAAGCCAGCGAGATTGATGATGGAGAGTCGAGTCCTATACCCCGGATCGTTCGACCCGATCACCAATGGACACGTCGACATCATCCAGCGTAGCCTCAAGCTTTTTGACGGGATCACCATCGCCGTCCTGGAAAATCCCAAGAAGGCCGCCCTTTTCTCGACTAAAGAAAGAGTCGACATGATCCGCGAGCTTTTCCGCCGCCAGGCGAACGTCAACGTCAGGTCGTTCCGCGGCCTGCTGGTGGACTTCGCCCGCCGCGAGAAGATCCGCATCGTCGTCCGGGGGCTGAGAGCCATCTCGGACTTCGAGTACGAGCTCCAGATGGCCCTCATGAACCGGAATCTCGACCCGTATGTTGAGACGTTCTTCATGATGCCGAGCGTCCGATACTCCTTCCTCAGCTCGAACCTCGTCCGGGAGGTTTTCATGCTGGGCGGCTCGGTCGACCACCTCGTGCCCGGGATCGTGGCCCGGGCGCTCCGGGAAAAATTTCAAGGGTCCAAGAAGTCCAAATCCAAATAAGGCAGGCAAACATGCTCGGAATGTCACGGGAAAAAATGCTGGTCGGGCTGGACATCGGCTCCTATTCCGTCAAGGCCGTCGAGCTCCGGGCCAAACGGAAGGGGGACCACACGGCCTACGAAGTCCTGAAGGTCGGCTACGAGGCCCTGCCCCACGACGCCATCGTCGAGGGGACGATCATCGACTCGTCCGCCGTGGTCGAAACGATCCGGATGGTGTTCGATGAGAACAAGATCGCCAACCGGGAAGTCGGCATCTCCATCTCGGGCAATTCCGTCATCATCAAGAAGATCTCCCTCCCCATCATGGAGAAGCAGGAACTCGCGGAATCCATCATCTGGGAGGCCAAGCACAACATCCCTTACCCCTACGAAGAGACGAACGTCGACTACGCCATCCTCAAGCCCGCGCGGGCCGCGGACGACAAGAACCTCGACATCCTGCTCGTGGCCGCGAAGAAGGACAAGATCGCGAATTATAGCAACGTCGTCAACCAAGCCCGCAAGAACCTCGAGAGCATCGAGGTCGACGTCTTCGCCCTCCAGAACGTTCTCGAGATCAACTACCCCGAGACGTTCGGCGAGAAGACGATCGCCTTGATCAACATCGGGGCCAACATCACCAACGTCGTCATCGTCGAGCGGGGGACGCCCCAGTTATTCCGCGACCTGTCGCTCGGCGGCTTTTTCTTCACGGAGAACATGCGCAAGGAGCTCAACATCAGCTTCGAGGAGGCGGAGAAGCTCCTCAAGGGGATCCCCGGCAAGACCGTCACGGCCGACCAGTTCGCCACGGTCCTGACGATGAACGTCCGGGACCTCCTCGACGAGATCGAGAAGACCTTCTCCTTCTATGAAGCTTCCGAGAAGAGGGAGCGGAAGATCGAGCAGATCTTCCTCAGCGGCGGCTTGGCCAACGTCCCGAACATGGTCGGGGCCTTCGAGCAGAAGTTCCGGATCAAGACCGAAATCCTCAATCCCTTCCGCAACCTCCAGGTGGATGAGAACAGATTCGATTCGATCTATCTCAACGAGATGGCACCGATCTTTGGTGTCGCCGTGGGACTGGCGACCCGAAAGGCAGAGAAGTAACCATGATACGGATCAACCTCTTAAAGCCTGAAACCAAGGATTTCAAGGAAACGGCCGCCGCGCCGGGGGTCACGGAAGCCCCGACCAAGCAGCCGCGGAACCTGGGCAGCCTGATCTTCCTCCTCCTCGTCGTTGCCCTCGGAGCGTACCTTTACCTCCAGCGGCGGGCCTTCGACCGCGAGAACGAGCTCCTGGCCACGGCCAAGCTGGAGAAGCAGAAACTCCAGTATGTCACGGCCAAGCTCGAGGAGCAGCGGAAGCTCAAGGCCTCCCTGGAACGCAAGATCAACCTCATTAACGGGCTCCGCGCCCAGCAGGACTTGGCGGCCCGGATGATGGACCAGCTCAGCCGGAGCCTCCCGGACTGGGTCTGGCTGTCCGAAGTGACCTATGATAGTAAGGGCCTCCTGATCAAGGGCAAGGCCCTCTCGAACAACCTCATCGCGGATTACATGACGAGCCTTGAGAACAGTCCCGTCTTCATGAACGTCAGTCTCAACAGCTCGACCCAAAGGAAGGCCCAGCGCAACGAATACCTGGAGTTCACGCTCACCGCCGCGCTCGAAAAGAAACCCGAGGCGGCTCCGGCGGCCGCCAAGCCCGAACCCCCAGGGAAGCCCGCGGCCAAGAAAGGGGGGACGACATGAAAAACATGCCCTGGTACGGATCCGTCATCGTCGTTGTCGTCATCTTCGCCCTGGCCCATTTCTTCTACTTCGCCCCCCAGAACACCAAGCTCCAGGCCCTCAGGGCCGACCGGGTCAAGGTCGAGGGCGAGGTCAAGGACCTGAAGCAGAAGAAAAAAGAGCTCGACAAGATCGAGCAGGAGCTCGTCGTCATGACCGCCCAGCTCAAGGGGCTCGAGGCGATCATCCCCCAGCGCAAGGAGCAGGCCGACATCCTGAGGCAGATCCAGCAGCTGGCCTACGATGCCCGGCTCGACGTGACGAACTTCACCCAGCAGAAAGAGGTCAACCGCGAGTTCTACGCGGAATGGCCGATCGTCGTCCAGGTCAACGGGGTCTACCACAACCTCGGGACGTATTTCGACCGGCTGAGCCAGTACTCGCGTCTGTTCACGATCGAGAAGTTCTCGGTCAAGGCCTTGAGCCGCCAGACGGACCAGTCGACGATCTCGGCCAGCTGGACGGCCCAGACCTATCTTTTCCTTGAAGAGCCCGCCGCGGCTCCCTCACCCAAACCCAAAGCCAAGAGGCCCGGACGATGAAAAAAGCCACAATCCTTATTCTGGTCCTGAGCCTGGTCGGCCTCCTGCCGCTCCTCGCCCAGGAGAACCCGGCCAACCCCAAGCCCGAGGAGAAACCGGTCCTCCGGACGGCCGGGCCGGTCGCCTACAACGCCGAAGGACGGAGGGATCCCTTCAAGGACCTCCTGGGCGGCGGCGACATCACGGCCAAGACCGGTGAGGGTCAGGGCGCCATCGACGACCTGATCCTGATCGGGATCATCAAAGCCAAGAGAGGTTACACCGCGGTCATCGGCGCGGCCCAGGGCTTTCCTCGTTTCATGGGCGTCGGCGACAAGGTCGCCGACGGCTTCATCCTGAGCATCAGCGCGACCCAGGTCGTTTTCCGGAAGACCCATGAACGGGGCATCCCCCTCATGAGGCCGCGGGAAATCATCAAAGAAATCAATCCGGAGGAGCGTTAACATGAAAAAGAGAATCCTGCCAGCCGTTATCACCTGCTTGTGCGTTCTGGCCCTCGCTGCGCTTGCGGAAAGCCCCGGACTCCCCGTCAACATCAGCCGGATCCAGGTCCTGTCGGGGACACTGGCGGCCAAGCTCGTCCTCGAAACGGACGGCCCGCTCGCGGCCCCGAACGCCTATTACCTGCCCGGCTCCCCCCAGACGCTCGTCCTCGACCTCAACCGGGCCAAAACGAGCGAGGCCCCGCTCGTACCCTCCTCCGAAGCCATGTTCATCCGCGACATCCAGGTCCAGAAGGCGGGTACTCAGGACCTCCGGTTCCTGGTGCGGCTCAATGAGCGCGTCCCCATCCGGATCCGGACGGATTCCGGGAGGACGGTCGTCGAGTTCGCCAAGATCCAGCGGGGAAGCGGCAACTACATCATCGACGCGGAGACGCAGTCCCAGCTCGACCGCCGGCCCAAGGAGGAGATCTTCCTGGACAAGCTCGATTACTCGCAGGCCGCCGACCGGGTGTCTTTCCACGCCCAGCTCACCGACCAGGCCGTGGCCCAGGTCTTCGCCCTGGAGAACCCGTCGCGCCTCGTCGTCGACCTCTACGATACCGTTTTGACGGCCAAGGCCGATGTCTGGACGGTTGCCCAGCCTCAGGTCTCGGTCGAGAAAGCCCGGGTCGGCCAGTTCCAGCAGTCCAACCCCAGGCCGATCACCCGCCTGGTCTTCGACCTCAAGGAGCCCGGCGTCTACTCGCTCGACTCCAACAAGAGCGGATTGACCGTATCCTTTTATAAGAGCACGCCCGCGGCCGACGTGAAGGCCGCCCCGGCCCCCGTGGCCGCGGCCCCCGCCGCTCCCAAGACTGAAACCCCAAAGCCGGGCGTCGCCGTCAGGCAAGAAGCGGCGCAGCAGGACCCCGTCAAGATCGACCCGCCCCCGGCGACGGAGGCCAAGGCCGAGCCGAAGCCCGCGGCGAAGCCGGCCCTGACCCAGGCGCCGCCGACGCCTCCGCCCCAGGCCTCGGCTCCTGTCCAGGAGAAGAAGCCCACGACGACGGCGGCCGATCCGGAAAAGTATAAACCCAAGACCATCGCCGCCGAGGAGGACAAGTACTCGGGAGAAGTCCTCAGCCTCAAGTTCAAGGACGCGGACCTCCGCGACGTCGTCCTCTACCTGGCGGAGTTCGCCAGCCTGAACGTCGTCTTCGACTCCGACGTCCGGGGGACCGTGACCTGCAACCTCCAGGATGTGCCCTGGGACCAGGCCCTCGACATCGTCCTAAGGCAGAACAAGATGGGCAAGACGATCGAGGGGAATGTCCTCCGCATCGCCCCCATCGGCGTATTGACCCGTGAGCAGGATGACGAACGGAAGATGAAGGAGAGCAAGGAACTCGCCGGACCCGTCCAGACCAAGACGTACCCGCTCTCCTACTCCAAGGTCAAGGACGTCGCCGCGCTCCTCAAGTCCAAGGTCTCGACGCGCGGCGAGATGATCCTCGACGAGCGGACGAACACTCTCATCATCACGGACGTCAAGGACAAGCTCGACCTCATCGAGAAGCTGCTCACCGTCGTCGACACGCCCACCCCTCAGGTCTCCATCGAGGCCCGCGTCGTCGAAGCCACTTCGAACTTCGTCCGCAACCTCGGCATCCAGTGGGGCTTCAAGCTCGCCGCCGATTCGTTCCATGGCAACCAGACCTCGCTCCAGTTCCCCAACTCAATCAACGTCAACGGCGCCCTGATCCCCCAGGGCACGACGACCAAGGGCATCGGCGGGCCGCTCGGCGGCTACGCCATCAACCTGCCGGCCCCGGCCTTCAATTCGGCCCTGGGCATGTCGTTCGCCAACGTCCTCGACACCTTCCGGCTGGACGTCGCCCTGAGCGCCCTCGAGACTCAGGGCGAGGGCAAAATCATCTCCCATCCGCAGGTCACAACGCAGAACAACATGGAAGCCGACATCATCCAGGGCCGCCAGATCCCGGTCCAGACGGTCGCCAACTTCACCGTCACGACCCGGTACGTCAACGCCGCCCTGGAGTTGAAGGCCACGCCGCAGATCACGGCCGAGGGGACGATCATCATGAAGATCGACATCCAGAACAACGCCGCCGACTTCGCCAACCTGGTCAACGGCATCCCGCCGATCACGACCCAGAGCGTCACGACGACGATCATGATCCCCGACGGGGGGACGACGGTCATCGGCGGCATCTACCGCACCGAGGATTCGGTGACCCGGGAAAAGACGCCTTTCTTGAACCAGATCCCGATTCTGGGGAGCCTCTTCCGGAATTTCGCCCGGACGAAGACGACCCGCGAGCTCCTCATCTTCATCACCCCCAGGATCATCAAATAACGAGGGACTAGGGAGGAGAGAAACCATGAAAACCACTGCATCAACCCTCAAGATCCTGGCCGTCCTGGCGGGGCTCCTGACGCTCGTCGCGTGCAACCCGATCGAGAAAAGCTCCAAGTCGAACAGCATGCTCATCGTCGAGAGCATCACCGGGAAGACGATCGACGGCACGACGGGCCTGATCCTCGAATCGGACGTCTCGACGACGACGTCGGACTCGGCCACCGTCACGCTCCAGGCGGCCCTCATCAACCCGAGTGTCACGAACCCATCGCAGTACAACAACGTCACGCTGACGGGCTACAAGATCGATTACACCCTCGCCGACGGCACGGGAGACCCCGGAGTCACGGTGCCGGCTTCGATCGAGGGCACGAGCTCCTCGCTCCTCATCACCATCGGCGAAAGCAAGAGCGTCGATTTCGTCGCCGTCCTGAGCGCGGCCAAGCTCGTCGCGCCGCTCGTCTCGCTCGCCCTCACGACGTCGCGGCTCCAGATCGTTGCCCACGTCACCTTCACGGGAGTCGACGGGACGAACCACCCCGTCGAGACCACAGGCCAGCTGACGATCGTTTTCGGCGATTATTAAGCGGCCTTCGAGAAGCCAGACAGGGGCCTTCCCGCGAGGGAAGGCCCTTTTTTTTTGCCTGAAGGGCCCTAGCGGGAGATCCCCTCTCCTCCGAACGGGGAGTAGGAAAAGACGACGCTCTTTTTCAGCCGGACGCGCGGCAGGGCCTCGTCGAGGGCCCGGTCGATCGACGCCCGCTCGCGGGCCTTGAGCACGGCCTGGACGCGGACGACGTCCCTAACCCTGACGACGGAGGCGAGCGCCGGGCCGAGGACCTCGAGCTCCGGCTCATATCCCTGGAGGAGGCCCCGGAGCTCCCGCGCCCGTGCCGCGAGCGAGCGCATGTCCCGCCCTTGGAGGGTCACCTCGGCCAGGGCCGTGAACGGAGGATAGTTCATGACCCGCCGGAACTCGATCTCGGGTCCGTAAAAGGAGCGAAAGTCCCCTGCCCCGGCCGCTCCGATGCTGTAATGGACCGGGGCGGGCGTCTGGATGACGACCTCCGCCCCCGCGGCCGGCTGGCAGAACTCGACCATCCGCGAGACGTCCTGGAAGGTCCGCTGGCTCGCCCGGAAGTCGGAGAAGCCGAGCAGGGTTTCGGGCGAGAGGATGCCCACGAGCCGCACTCGCGGGACATCCGGCTGGTGGGCCAGGAGCTGAGTCCCGACGAGGACGGGGATCCGGCCCCGGGAGAAGTCGTGGAGAATCCTCTCGCGCTCGTCCCGGACCGAGGCCGTGTCGGCATCGACCCGGCCGACCGGCACTCCCGGCAGCAGCCGCCTGAGCTCCTCCTCCAGGGCCTGGGTCCCGGCCCCGCGTTTGAGCTCGAGCCGCCCGCCGCAGGAGGGGCAGCCGTCGCGCGACGGCAAGGCGGCCCCGCAGTAGTGGCAGAGCAGCTCCTCTTCCTTCTTGTGATAGACAAGCGGGATGTCGCAGCGCCGGCAGCGCGGAACGCGACCGCAGGCGGCGCAGGCGATCGAGGCAGCGTAACCCCGGCGGTTGAGAAAAAGGACGACCGGCTCGTCCCGCTTCAGGCTGGCCCGGATCTTGAGCTCGAGGTCGCGCGACAGGACAGGAGGCACGCTCCGCTGGTCGACCCATGCGACCGGAGCCTTCGCCTCCTCCCCGCCGACCTCGACCAGGACCCCCAGCCGCTGGGCCTGATAGAACGCCTCGACTGAGGGCCGCGGCGAGCCGAACACGACGGCCGCGTTTTCGGTCTTCGCCCGGAGCCAGGCCCCGCGCCGGGCGTCATAGGCCGGGCTTTCCGCCTGGACGTAGGAGTCCTCGTGTTCGCCATCGACGACGACAAGGCGGAGCGGACCGGCGTCGAGAAAGAGCGCCGAGCGCGTGCCGGCGACTAGGGCCGTCCTCGCGCTCCGCAGACCGCGCCAGGCCGTTTCCTTCTGCTTCTCGGTCATCCGGCCGTGAAAGATGACGGCCGTCCGGCCGAACTCCGTCTCGATGGCCGAGGCGAATTCCCGCGTCAGCGCCACCTCAGGAACGAGGAACAGCGCTCTGCCGGAGGCCGCGACCGCGGTCCCGAGGAGCTCCCGGTAGGCAGCCTCGAGTGACGGCCGCGAGCCATGGAGATAGAAGGCGGCGAATCGCCCCTCCCCCACCGCCCTCAGGGGCGCTGTCAGGACACCCTCGGGCGGGCGGTTCGCCGCGAAATTCAGGGGAAGCTGGCGGGGGCCGGCCGCCGGCTCCGCGGGGCCGGGCCGCGGCGGGCGGACCGGAACGTCACGGACGGCGAACAGGCCCTTCTTTTCCATGCGGGAAACGAGGGACATGACGTCCTTGACCCCCATCTTCCTCTTCAAGAAAAGCGGGCTCGCGCCGGACGGACGTTCCGCAAGAAGGGACGCCGCGGCCCGTTCCCGTGGGCCGAGCTTCCGTGCCTCGAGCGCCGCGCGGCCGGCGTCCGTCAGCGTAACCGTCGTGCGGGTCCGGACGGCGAGCGACGGCGGCAGCGAGGCCTGGAGGATCTCGCCCCAGGACGAACGGAATTCGCGGCTGAGGGTCCGGGTGAATGACAGGAACCGCCCGCTCCAGAACGGCCGCTCGTCTAGGACTTCGACGATCTCCTTGGCCTTGATCCCCGCAGGCGGCGGCTCGACTCCGGCGGCGACGATGAAGCCGCTCTGGTTCTTCCGGCCTAGGGGGGCGAGCACCCGGCACCCGGGCCGGGCCCTGTCCGCGAGCCGCCCGGGGACGGCGTAGACGAACTGTTGGTCGAGGGGCAGGGGGAAAACAACGCGGACGAGGAGGCTCATGTCCTGCCCAGGAGGCCCATCACCTTCTTCATGTCCTCCCAGACCATGCGCCGGATCTCCTTATTGCCCTCGTTCCGGATGAGGTAGGACGGGTGGAACGTGGGCATGACCGGGATCCCCCGGAAGTCGGCGAACTTGCCCCTGAGCTGGCCGATGGAAGTCCGGCCGGGGACGAAATAACCCGTCGGCGTCATGCCGAGGGTGATGATGACCTTGGGCTTGATGAGCTCGATCTGGCGGGCGAGATATGGCCAGCAGGCGTCGACCTCGTCGCGGTGGGGCACCCGGTTATCGGGAGGCCGGCATTTCACCATGTTCGTGATGTAGACCTCGTCCTCCCGGAACGTCATGGCGGCGATGATCTTGCGGAGAAGCTGTCCGGCCCGGCCGACGAACGGCCGGCCCTGCGCGTCTTCGTCGCGGCCCGGAGCCTCGCCGATGAACATCAGCTCGGCCGCCCAGTTCCCCTCGCCGGGCACGGCGTTGGTCCGGAGCCGGTGGAGCTGACAAAGGCCGCAGACCCTGACCTGGCGCTCGATCTCGGCTGCGTCCCGGTCATCGGGCGAGAGTTCTCCCGGCGCCGCCGCCGTCGCGGCCGGGCCCCGCTTGGGCGCGGCCGGCGGATCCGGGGCGGGTTGAACGGCGTCGTTCGGGGCGGCCTTTCCGGACTCAGCCAAGCAAAACCCGCCCCCAGACCCGTCCAGGAGCTCAATGTGGTCCCGGAGGCAGGAGACGATTTCAGCGGCGCTTTTTCTCAAGGACGGCCTCGACCTCGTCCAGGATGGCCCGGCTGATCTCCCGCTTGGTCAAGCGCGGCGTCGAGCGGATGGGACCGGACGGACGGATGATATGGACCTCGTTCGTGTCCGCTCCGAACCCCCTCCCCTCGCCGACGGGGTTGGCGACGACGAGGTCGGCCCCCTTCTCGGCCATCTTCTTCCGGGCGTTCGGGATGACGTCCCGCGTCTCCGCGGCGAAACCGACCAGGACCTGGCGCTTTTTCTTCCGGCCGAGGAGGGCGAGGATGTCTTCGGTCCGCTCGATGGCGATCGTCCCGGCGACATCGGCTTTCTTCGCCTTCTCCGGGCGGACCTCCTTGAAGCGGAAGTCGGAAACGGCGGCAGCCATAAGGACGACATCCGCCTTCGGGAAGGCACCGAGCACGGCGTCCTTCATCTCGGCCGCGGTCGTGACCCTCTCGAGCTTCGCGCCGGGCGGCGGCGGGAGCGTCGCCGGCCCGGAGACCAGGATGACGTCCGCGCCGCGGCGGAGGGCCTCCCGGGCGAGCTCGTAGCCCATCTTCCCGGAGGACGGGTTCGAGAGGAAGCGGACCGGGTCCATGAACTCGCGGGTCGGCCCGGCCGTGACCAGGACGACCTTCCCTTTCAGGCTTTCGCCCCCGCCGACGAAGGACAGCCCCTCGCGGACGATCGTCTCGGGCTCGGCCAGCCGCCCCCAGCCCTCGTCCCCGCACGCGAGATAGCCCTGGTCGGGCTCGACGAACTCGACGCCGAGGGCCTTCAGCGCCTCGATATTCGCCTGGGTCTGCGGGTGGAGGTACATGGCCTCGTTCATGGCCGGAGCGAGGAGGACCGGGCAGCGCGCGGCCAGGAAGAGCGTCGTGAGGAAATCGTCGGCTACGCCATGGGCGAGCTTCCCGATGACGTTGGCCGTGGCCGGGGCGATGCAATAGAGCGAGATCTCCTTGGCCAGGGCGACGTGGCCGACCCGCCGCGCGACCGGCTCGTCGAACAGGTCGACGATCGTGTCCAGCCCGGACAGGCTGCTGAAGAGGAGCGGCGAAACGAGCCGGGTCGCGTTCTTCGTCATGACGACCTGGACCTCGAAGCCGGCCTTCTCGAATCCCCGCAGGACCTCGCAGGCCTTGTAGATGCCGATCGAGGACGAGACGCCCAGGGCGATCTTCTTCATGGCCGGCCTCTCTTCGCAAGGGGGCGGCGCCCCTCGGCGAAGCTCCGCAGGATGGGGCGGACGGCGCCGACCATGGCGCTGGTGCGGCGCCGGACCGTGACGATAATCGACCGCAGCTCGCCGACGGCGGTCTCGAGGTCGTCGTTGACGACGACGTAGTCGAACTCCGCGTAGGCCCGGACCTCGCCCGCCGCGTTCCTGAGCCGGCGCTCGATCTCCTCCGGGCTGTCCTCCTCGCGTTTCCGGAGGCGCCGGCGTAACTCGCCGAAGACGGGGGGCATGATGAAGATGAGAACGGCCCGGGCGATCTTCCTCCGGACCTGGCGCGCGCCCTGGACGTCGATGTCCAGGATGACGTCCCCGTGCTTCACCTTCCTGCCGAGCTCGGCCCGCGACGTCCCGTAGAGGTGCCCGTGGACGTCGGCCCACTCGACGAACCGGCCGTCCCGGACCATGCGGCGGAAGGTCCCGGCCGTGATGAAATGGTACTCGACGCCGTCGGTTTCGGACGGACGGGGCGCCCGCGTCGTATGGGAGACCGAAAAGCCGAGGTCCGGGAGGTCCCGCAAGACCCGGCCGATGAGGGTCGACTTGCCGCAGCCCGAGGGGCCGCTTACGACGAAGATCATGTTCGCCACCGCCTATTTCCTATCATCATACTCAGGCCAGCGCCCGATGCAAGGTCACTCGATGTTCTGGATATGCTGCCGGATCGTCTCGAGCTCGTTCTTGATGCCCAGGCTCTCTTTGGTGATGCGGATGTCCTGTGACTTGGAGTTGAGGGTGTTCGCCTCGCGGTAGAGTTCCTGGGCCAGGAAGTCGAGCCTCTTTCCGACGGGCTCCGCGACGCGCAGCGAGACCAGCCCCTGGAGGGTGTCGAGGTGCGTCTTCAGCCGGGCGATCTCCTCGCCCAGGTCGTAGCGCTGCGCCAGGAACGAGGCCTCCTCGGCCAGGCGCCCCTGGGAGACGGCCGACGAGCCGTCGAGCTCGCTCAGCCTCTTCTTGAGTTTCGCCTGGAGGCGGGCCGGCTGCTTCCGGAACCGGGCCTCGATCCGGGCGATGGCCCGGCGGATGTTCCCGAGATGGACGCGGATCTGGCGGGCCGTCTCCCGGCCCTCCTTCCGCCTCAGGCGCACGACGCCGTCGAGCGTCCGGAGGAAGCTCCGTTCGAGGAACCGCGTCTCGACCTCGCTCAGCCCCTTGCGGTTGAGCTCGACGAGCTGCGGGACCCGGAAGATGCTGTCGAGGGAGATCTCCAGCCGCCGGCCCGTCCGCCGCGCCACGCGGTCGAACGAGGCCAGGATCTTCTCGAGCAGCCCTTCGTTGATGCGGAAACTCCAGCTCTCCGGCCCGAGGGAGACCATCTCCAGGTAGACCTCGACCCGGCCCCGGCGGATCGTCTTTTGGCACAGAATCCGAAGCCGGTTCTCCACGTCACCGACGGGCGTCCCCTTGTAGGACCAGTCGAAAAAGCGGTGGTTGAGCGTCTTGATGCTGATCTTCAGCCGGAGGGACCCGGAAGTGAAACTCTTCTCGGCGAAACCGGTCATGCCTTGGGTCATCGGACGGACTCCTCGCTATCAGGATGTCTCGAAGAGAGAGCGGGCGATCTCGTAAGCGTTGAGGGCCGAGCCGACCGTCAGGTTGTCGGCCACGGCCCAGACCCAGAACGCCCCGGGGACCGGCTCCGCCTGCTTGATCCGGCCGACGAAGATGTCGTCCTTGCCGGCGACGTTCGCGGCGGAGATGAGCCCGGGCCCCCCGGCGGGCTTGAGCTTGATCCCCTCCGTGCCGCGGAACGCGGCCTCGAGGCCGGCGATCGTCGCCTCGGCCCGGAGTTCGACGTAGGTCATGAGCGAATACGTGTGGAAGACCGGGGCCAGGACAATGGACAGCGACAAGGGAAAGCCGGCCGGGGCCAGGACCCGGTGGCACTCGGACATGATCCGAGCTTCCCGGGCCGAGAACCCGGCCTTGTCCGGCTTGTCCGTCCGCGACAGGAGGTTGAAGGCGACCCGCTCGCGAAAGACCTTCTTGGGCATGGCCGAGGTGCCGAGGAGGGCCAGGCTTTGCTCGAAGAGTTCATGGACGCCTTCCTCCTCGAAGGCGGAGGCCGGCTCGAGGGCGACGGCCAGGGCCTTGGCGATCCCGAACGGCTTGTCGAGGGCATGGAGCAGGCGCGAGAGGATGATCGCGACCGGGCTCGGATTGGCAATGAGTGGGGGCACCCTGCCGCGGAAAGCGGCGTCGTTGACCCCGGCCACGACGAGCGGCACGTCCTCCCGGTCGTTAAACGTTTCGGCCAGGTCAAGGGCCCGGTAGCCCCCGCCGGCTGCGGCCTCGCCGTACTCCGTGTTCGTCCGGGCATCGGCGGCCAGAAAGACGAGGTCCAGCCCCTCGAGGGACTTCCGGTCCAGGTGGTGGACGACCTTCGGCTCGTCGCCGAACTGCGTCAGCTTGCTGAAGTCCTCCTCGACTTCGGGGTCGTAGAACTCGAGCGACCGGAGGGGAAAGCGCTTGACGGCGAGGACGCGCGCGATCTCCCGGCCCCGCTGCGTGTCGGAGCCCACGAGGGCGAAGGAGGGTCTGTTCTTCTTAGGAGCGGCCACGGGAGGTCCCTCAGCGGCGGTTCTCGAAATCCGCCATGATCCGGTACATCCGGTCCTTGAGGGCGAGCTTCCGCTTCTTGATCTGCCGCTCGGTCACGTCGTCGGCCTCGGTGGGGTGGGTCTTCTCCCGGATCCGGTCGAGTTCGAGCTCGCAGGAGCGGTGCTCCTCGAGGATCTTCCGGAATTCCCCGTTCTCCCGGGCCAGCGTATCCTTCAGTTCCTGTTCGTTCATGCGGCGCTTATCTCCCCGCTCAGAATATCATAACGACCGGGCCTTTTCAATTTGGCGGGCGGGGGCCGTCCGGGGGCAGACGGGGACATGTGCTCTTTGTACATGTCCCCTCTTGTCCCCCCCGTTCCGGGTCCCCGGATTATTGACTTCCAGGCCCCGGATTACTATACTGATTGGGCCGTCCGGCGGCCGCCGGAGGTCATGGCTAGGTAGCTCAGTCGGTAGAGCGAAGGACTGAAAATCCTTGCGTCGGCGGTTCGATTCCGTCCCTAGCCATTTTTTATTATAACCCCTTGTCCCCGCCTTGCTTCTTTTTAAAGAGAAGCTCGCCTTTTTTATCGGCCGAGACGGCGACCGTGTCCCCTTCACCGAAGTCCCCGCCGAGGATCTTCATCGCCAGCGGGTTCTGGACGTCGCGTTGGATGACCCGCTTGAGGGGGCGGGCGCCGTAGACGGGGTCATAGCCGCGCTCGGCCAGAAGCTCCTTGGCCTCGCCCGTGACGGCCAGCCCGATTTTCTTCTCGGCCAGCCGCTTCCGAAGAAGCTCCAATTGGAGATCGACGATCTTCAGGATGACCGCCTTGGACAGGGGTCTGAAGATGATGACCTCATCGACGCGGTTGAGGAACTCCGGCTTGAAATTGGCCTCGAGGATCGCCCGGACCTCCTTCTCCATCTTCGCATAGTCGCCGCTCAGTTCCTTGATGACCGTGCTGCCGAGGTTCGAGGTCATGATGATGACCGTGTTCTTGAAGTCCACGGTCCGGCCCTTGCCGTCGGTCAGGCGGCCGTCGTCGAGGATCTGGAGGAGGACGTTGAAGACGTCTGGGTGCGCCTTCTCGATCTCGTCGAGGAGGACGAGCGAATACGGGCGCCGCTTGACGGCCTCGGTCAGCTGGCCGCCCTCCTCGTAGCCGACGTAGCCGGGGGGCGCGCCGATCAGCCGCGACACCGTGTGCTTTTCCATGTACTCGGACATGTCCAACCGGACCATGGCCTTCTCGTCGCTGAACAGGAACTCCGCCAAAGCTCGGGCAAGTTCGGTCTTGCCGACGCCCGTCGGGCCGAGGAAGATGAACGAGCCGATCGGCCGCGACGCGTCCTGGATGCCGGCCCGCGAGCGCCGCACGGTGGCCGCCACGGCCCGGATGGCTTCCTCCTGGCCGATGACGCGCTGGCCCAGGATATCCTCCATCCGGAGGAGGCGGTCGACGTCGCCCTCGAGCATCTTCGAGACAGGGATGCCCGTCCATTTCGAGACGACCTGGGCGATATCCTCCTCGTCGACCTCCTCCTTGAGCATCTTGCCCTTGGCCTGCAGCGCCGCGAGCTCGCTGGCGAGGCGGTCCGTCTCCTTCTGGTTCTCGATGAGCTTGCCGTAGCGGATCTCGGCCGCCCGCTCGAGGTCCCCCCTCCTCTCGGCGCTCTGCCCCTCGGCCTTGAGAGCGTCGCCCTGCTCCTTGAGCTTGCCCATGGCCTTGATGACCTTCTTCTCGCTCTGCCATCGGACGCGCAGGGCGTCGGCCCGCTCCTTGATGTCGGCGAGCTCCGCCTCGATCCGCTCGAGCCGCTCCGACGAGGCCGGGTCCTTCTCCTTGCGCAGGGCCTGGCGCTCGATCTCGAGCTGGAGCTTGCGGCGGTCGAGCTGGTCGATCTCCTCGGGCATGCTGTCGATCTGGATGCGGATCCGTGAGGCGGCCTCGTCGACGAGGTCGATGGCCTTGTCGGGGAGATAGCGGCTTGAGATGTAGCGGTTGGACAGCGTCGCCGCCGCAACCAGGGCCGAATCCTTGATCTTGACGCCGTGGTGGACCTCGTATTTCTCCTTCAAGCCTCGGAGGATGGAGATCGTCTCCTCGACCGACGGCTCGCCAACGTAGACCTGCTGGAAGCGGCGCTCGAGGGCCGCGTCCTTCTCGATGTGCTTCTTGTATTCGTTGAGGGTCGTCGCCCCGACGCAGCGGAGCTCACCCCGGGCCAGGGCCGGCTTCAGCATATTCGAGGCATCGACCGCGCCCTCGGCCGCGCCGGCTCCGATGATCGTGTGGAGCTCGTCGATGAAGAGGACGACGTCGCCGCCGGCCTCCTTGATCTCCTTCAGGATGGCCTTGAGCCGGTCCTCGAACTCGCCGCGGAATTTCGTGCCAGCGACGAGCGAGCCGATATCGAGGGCCAGCAGCCGCTTGTTCTTGAGCGACTGGGGCACGTCGCCGTTGGCGATGCGCTGGGCCAGGCCTTCGACGACGGCCGTCTTGCCGACGCCGGCCTCGCCGATGAGGACGGGGTTGTTCTTGGTCCGGCGCGATAGCACCTGGATGACCCGTCGGATCTCGTCCTCGCGGCCGATGACCGGGTCGAGCTTGCCCTGGCGCGCCAGCGCGGTCAGGTCGCGGGTGTATTTCTCGAGGACCTGGTATTTCCCCTCGGGCTCCGGGTCGGTGATCCGCTGCGAACCGCGCACGGCGGCCAGGGCCTTGAGGACGCCGTCCTCTGTGACGCCGTTCGCCCGGAGGATCCGTGAGACATCGGTCCCCCGGCCCTTGAGCATGGCCAGGAAGAGGTGCTCGGTCGAGACGTATTCATCCTTGAGCGCCCCCGCCTCGTTCTCCGCGGCCGCCAGGATCTCCCGGAGGGCCGGGGACAGCCCGGCCTCTCCTCCGCCGCTGACCTTGGGGATCCGGGTCAAGGCGGCCTCGACGTCGCTCCGTATCCTGGCCGCCGGCGCTCCGACCTTGGCCAAGATGGCGTTGACGATGTTGTCCTCCTGGCCGAGAAAACTCCAGAGCAGGTGCTCGGGCCGGACCTCGGCGTTGCCGAGTTCCCCGGCCTTGGCCTGGGCCTTCTGGATCGCTTCCTGCGACATGACGGTGAACTTGTCCCATCTCATGGCTTGCCTCTCCGCGCGGATCCTTCTTCCTATTAAACCGTCCGTCCGGCGGACTGTCAAGCCGCCGGCCCCGCCCCCTCTTATCCTCTTGACAAAGAGTGCAAAATCGATACTAATTCTTGTAGGAGCCGTTCATGGAAGAGATGGAGATCACGAGCTGGCAGACCCTCGACGCCATCAAAAAATCCAAGGCCGTGGAGATCGTCGAGTCGGTCGGCAACCTTCAGACGGACCACAGCATGTCCGTCTTCTGCGTCATCGAAGATGATTTTCTCGAGCTCTGCTACAGCGACTCCGCGGCCAACTCCATCCGTCACTACGATGACCGCGCCGAATTCGAGGAAGCGCTCGAAGAGCGGAAAGAGGACGCGGGGGAAGCGCCTTTCGAGGAAGACGAGGACAAGGACTACGACGAGGACGAAGAGGACAAGGACGAAGCCGAGTTCGACGTCGAGGACGAGACCGAGGCTTACTGAGGCTTGGGGCCGGGCTTGAGCCGGTCCTGGAGCCTGGTCAGGATATTCAGGGCTTCCAGGGGGGTGACCGAGGAGAGGTCGAGCGTTCTGATCTCGTCCACGGCTTCCTTGAGTCGGGCGAACTCCCGGTCCTCTTCGAAAAGGTAGAGCTGGCTTCGGTCCCGGCCCTGCGGCGTGCGGTAGGCGAGCCGCGGCGTCCCGGCGGCGTCGAGCTCCTGCTTTTCGAGGTTGAACAGGATCTCCCGGGCGCGGTCGATGACGTCGCGCGGGATGCCGGCCAGCTGGGCGACGTGGATGCCGTAGCTCTGGTCGGAGGGCCCCGGCTGGATCTTTCGCAGGAACAGGACCTCCCCGTTCCGCTCCCTGACGGCGACGTGATAGTTCTTGATCCGCTTCAGGGTCAGGGCGAGCTCGGTCAGCTCGTGGTAGTGCGTCGCGAAGAGGGTCTTGGGCCGGAGGCCGTCGCGCTCGTGGAGGTACTCGGCCACGGCCCAGGCGATGCTCAGCCCGTCGAACGTGCTCGTCCCCCGTCCGACCTCATCGAGGAGGATCAGGCTGCGGGACGTGGCGTTGTGAAGGATACCGGCCGTCTCCAGCATCTCGACCATGAACGTCGACTGACCGACGCTCAGGAAATCCATGGCCCCGATCCGGGTGAAGATCCGGTCGACGAGGCCGAGGGTCGCGGCGCCGGCCGGCACGAAGGAGCCCATCTGGCCGAGGATCGAGATCAGGGCGACCTGCCTCAGGTAGGTCGATTTCCCGCCCATGTTGGGGCCGGTGATGATGAGGATCTGGTTCTCGCCGCCGTCGAGGTCGGCGTCGTTCGGGATGAAGGGCTCGCCCTGGCTGACCTCGATGACCGGGTGGCGGCCGTCGCGGATGATGATGGCCTCGCCGTCGTTGACGTCCGGCCGGACATAGTTCCGCCGGGCGGCGCACTCGGCCAGGCCCAGGATGACGTCGAGGGCGGCAACGTCGGCCGCGATCGCCTGGAGGCGTCGCGTCTCGCGGGCCACGGCCTCGCGGACCTCGAGGAAGAGCCGGTTCTCGAGGGCCCCGATCCGCTCCTCCGCATGGAGGACCCTCTCCTCATACTCCTTGAGCTCGGGCGTCAGGAAGCGCTCGGAGCCGACGAGCGTCTGCTTACGCATGTAATCCGGCGGGACCTGGGGCAGGTTGGGCTTCGTGACCTCAATGTAATAGCCGAAGACCTTGTTGTAGCGGACCTTGAGGGACCCGATGCCCGTCCGCTCGCGCTCCCGCTTCTCCATCTGGGCGATAAACGTCTTGCCCGAGCGGCTGACGGACCTCAGGTCGTCGAGCTCGGCGTTCCAGCCGTCCTTGACGATCCCGCCTTCCGTCAGGAGGAAGGCCGGCTCGTCCAGGATGGCCCGGTCGACGAGCTCGGCGATGTCACGGGCGTTGTCCCAGCGGCCCAGGATGTCGTGGAGGAGCTGGGCTGCGAACGGCCGGAGCGCGGCTTCAAGCGCAGGCAGCGGGGCCAACGATCTCTTGAGGGCCACCAGGTCCCGGGGGCCGGCGGCGCCGAGGGAGATCTTGCCGACCAGGCGCTCGAGGTCGTGGACGCCCGCAAGGAGTTCCCGGAGCTCCCGCCGACCGATCGTCTGGCCCAGGGCCTCGCCGACGCTGTCGAGCCGATCGCGGATGGCGGCCGCGTCGGAGAGGGGCCGGAGGAGCCAGGCCCTGAGGAGGCGGCCACCCGCGGCCGTCACGGTGAAGTCGATGACGTCGACGAGGGAATCCTTGACCCGGCCGTCGCGAAGGTTGCGGACGAGCTCGAGGTTACGGATGGTCACGGCGTCGAGGTAGAGGCGGTCGCCGGGATGGAGATAGGAAATCCGGTCGACGAGGGCCAGGGAGTCGCGGCGGACCTTTTTCATATAATAAAGGAGGGCGCCCGCGGCCGCGACGGCGCGGGGCTTGTCGGCGAGGCCGAAGCCGGCCAGGGACTTGGCGCCGAAATGGTCGAGTAGGACGTGGCTCGCCTGGGGGTAGTCGAAGGTCCAGGCTTCCGTCTGGCTCTTCGCGACGGAGGCAAGGCCGTTGGCCGCGAGGACGCGGTGGAGCGCGTCCTCGGCGCCCTCCGCGTAGAGGACCTCCTTCGGGGCCGCCTTGAACAGCTCGTCGGCCAGAGACTTCGCGTCCGCCCATGCTCCCTCGGCCGTCCTCATCTCGCCCGAGACGAGGTCGGCCAGGGCCAGCCCCCAGCCGGCCTCCCCGAGGTCGAGCGCGGCGATGGTCAGGGCCTCCTTGGCGTCGTCGGTCTCGATCTCGACGGCCGTGCCGGGCGTCAGGACCTTGATGATCTCCCTCTTGACGACGCCCTTGGCCGTCCTGGGGTCCTCGACCTGCTCGCAAATGGCAACCTTATGGCCCAGCCGGAGGAGCTTGGTTAGGTAGGTGTTGACGGCGTGGAAAGGCACACCGCACATCGGGACCTTCTGCCGGGACGTGAGGGCCAGGCCGAGGAGCGGCGCGGCGGCCTTGGCGTCCTCGTAGAACATCTCGTAGAAATCGCCCAGGCGGAAGAAGAGGAAGGCGTCCTTGTGCTCGGCCTTAACGCGGAAGTACTGCTCCATCATCGGGGTCAGAGCGGTGTCGTTGGCCATCGTCGAACCCCCTCACTATACCGGGGGCCCGTGCGATTTTCAATCAGAATCCGCGCCCTGACGGAGGGAACACCCCGAGCTCGACTTCCTCATGGGGACGCACACGGACAGGCCCCGTCCGGGAATAAGGATGGTCCGATTGACAATGTGCAGAAAGCTATAGTAACCTCGGACGCGTGAACGTCCCGAACTACCTGACGCTGGCCCGCATCATCGCCATCCCGGCCCTCGTCGCCGTGATGCTCACGAACTTCCAAGGCCGCGACATCGTGGCCACGGCCATCTTCGTCTTCGCCTCCCTCACCGACTGGCTGGACGGCTACCTCGCGCGCAAGAATGGTCTCGTCACGGTCATCGGCCAGCTGCTCGACCCGACGGCCGACAAGCTCCTCATCACCTCGGCCATCATTTGCCTCGTCCATCTCGGGCGGGTCCCGGCCTGGGCCGCGGTCGTCATCATCGGACGGGAACTGGCCGTCTCGGGTTTCCGGGCCATCGCTTCCTCCCGGGGTCTGAACATCCCCGCCTCGGGGCTCGGCAAGGCCAAGATGGGGCTCGAATCGTGGGCCGTCGGCGCGCTCATCCTCGGCCCGACCTATCTCGGCAGGTTCTACATCCTCGCCCAGATCGGCCTGTGGCTGGTCATCGTCGCGGCCCTGGCGTCGGCAGCCGAGTATTACATCCGCTACGGACCGCGGGTCCTCTCAAAGCAATCCTGAAAGCGCGGCCTTCGCTTTCTCCAGCCCTTCCCGGTTCTCCACGTTGTAGAAGGCCGGCGCGTTGGCCCAGCCGCGGCTGGCGCGCTTGACGAGCCCGGTCAGGACCTTGCCCGGCCCGAGCTCGACACAGGCCTCGACCGCCATCTCCTTGAGAACGTCCATCGTCCTTGTCCATAGGACGGCGTGGCCGACCTGCCTCTTCAGGGCCTCGCGCGCGTCCGCCCCTGTCCGGATGGGCCGGGCGTCGACGTTGGTGATGACCGGGAACGCGAGGTCGCGGAAGGCGACCGCGTCGAGGTCGGCCGCCAGCCGGTCCGCGGCCGGCTTCATCAGCCGGGAGTGGAACGGACCGCTCACCGGGAGCATCACGGACCGCGGCGGCTTGATCAGGGCCAGGGCCTCCTCGACGGCCATCTTCTCGCCGGAGATAACGGTCTGTTCTTCGCTGTTCCAGTTGGCGACCTCGACGACGCCCGAGCGCACGGCTCCGAGCGCCCTTTCGATCTCCGGCCCAGGGACGCCGAGGACCGCGGCCATGGCCCCCCGGCCGTCGGGCACGGCTTCCTGCATATAGCCGCCCCTCTTGTGGACGAGGAGGACGGCGTCCTCGAAGCTCAGGGCCCCGGCGGCGACCAGGGCGCTGTACTCGCCGAGGCTGTGGCCGGCGGCGACCGTCGGTTCGAGGCCGAGGAGCCGGGCGGCCACGACGCCGGCGACGAGGAGAGCCGGCTGGGTGTTCGGGGTCGACCGGAGCTCGGGCTCCGGGCCCTCGAACGAGATGCGCGAGATCGGGTAGCCGAGAACCTCGTCCGCTTTCGCGTAGAGCTCGCGGGCCAGCGGGAAGGCCTCATAGAACTCCCGGCCCATGCCAACAGCCTGGGATCCCTGACCGGGAAAGAGATAGGCGATCCGGCTCATGCTGCGGCCTCCTTAGCGTTACTTGAGGCAGTCCCGGTTGATCCGGACCTCGGCCTGGCCCCGGATCGTCCGGAGCCAATCGGCCACCTTGAGGGCCTTGAGGTTCGCCCGGACCCGGGCCTCGAGGACGGTGAGGACGCTGTCGAGAGGGGCGGGCTCGAGGCCCTTTGCTTTCTCGCCGGGGACATAGACGTCGCGGTAGAACTTCTCGACGTCGCCGCGCGAGACAGGGACGGGTGCGGCGAACCGGGCGGAAACGACCCGTTCGTAGCGCAGGTGCTCCTCGAGATACGGGCGAAGGTCGGCCTCCCGGAGCCCGAACTTGCGGAGCTTGCCGGCGAAGGCCTCGGGGCCGAACGTCTCGCGGAGGGAGGCGAGGGTCTGGTCGAGCTCGGCCTTGCCTCCTGAGCCCGGCTCGCGGGCCATGGCCAGGACGAGCTTCTGGCCGATGAGGGCGTCGAGGACGGCAAGCGTCGGGTCCCCTCCCGCCCCTTCGACGTCCCGGTCGAAGAGCCCGAATTCCTGGGCGACATGGAGGTCCGTGAGCGTCACGGGCTGGCCGCTGACGACGGCGACCAGGCAGTTCACCGTCTGGGAGCCGGCGGCGCCGGTTCCCAGGAGACCGAAGAAGATGAGACAGGCAATTCTTTTGTTCATGGCATTAGAACATGTTCCCTATGGTGATGAAGATATACGGCTTTTTCTTCCTCGTCTGCGGGGGGACGAGGTCCGCCAGAGGCGTATGGATGTTCCAGGCGAGCTCGAGGCGCACCGGCCCCAAGGGCGTCCTGTAGCGGAGGCCGAGCCCGAATGCCGCCTCGAGGTCGCCAAGGCGGAAATCGCCGATATAGCGGAAGACGTTGCCGACGTCGAAGAAGACCCCCCCCGCGAGGTCCTTGAAGCCCGGCAAGACCGGGAAGCGCACTTCGGTGTTGACGAGGAAGAGCGCCCGGCCGCCTTCGGGCTTCCCCGTCGTGGAGTCCTTCGGGCCGAGGTAATCGAACGATCGGCCGCGGAAGGAGTTGCTCCCTCCGGCGAAGAACCGTTCGGGGACCGATATCTGGCCCTGGGCCAGGCCGACGCGGGCCAGCAGGCTGAAACCGACCTGGGGGACGACGGGCTTGAAGTACTGGAATTTGAAAAAGGTCTTCCAGTAGTCCGACTCCGTCCCGAAGAGCGGCTTGGCCAGCTCGGAGACGATGCTTAAAAAGTAGCCCTTTCCCGGGTTGAAGGAGTCGTCCCGCCGGTCGAGGGCCACGCTGACCGAAGCCATGGTCGTCGAGTAGTGCTGGAGACGGCGGTCGATGTCGGACTCGGGGATCTGGAGGTCCGAGAGGTCGGTCCGGCTCCAGCTGAGCGTCCCGATCAGAATGAGGTACGGGAGGAGCGGACGGGACAGGTTGAAGCTCACGCCGCGGCGGTCGAAGGTGAAGCTCGTCCGGTCCTCCTTCTCGACCCAGCCGAGAAGGGACGGACGCAGGGCCGCGCCGAAGAGATAGGGCTGGTTCCAGGAGACGATGGCCCGGCGCTCGATGTCGCTGTACTGCCCGACGAGGCTCAGCTGAGCGGCCATGCCGAGGACGTTGCTCCGGATGTATTCCCCTGTGGCCCGGGGGCGGAACTGGACCTGCTCCGAGGAGGGGACGGCATCCCTGGACTCGAAGCCGAGGCCGAGCCCGGCGTAATTGACCTCCCCCTCCTGGACGCTCACGACCAGATTCTCCTGGCCCGGCTCGGTCTGGATCTCGTCCATCCGGACTTCGGAGAAGATGCCGAGGCGCTCCAGGCGCCTCTTGCTCTCCTGAATGAGCGAAAAGTCGGCCGGCCCGCCCTTTTTGACCTGGAGCTCTCTGTTGATGACCCCGAGACGGGTCAGCCGGTTGCCCGCGACGAGGATGCTCCGGATGGCGACCGGCGTGCCTTCCTCGATCTCGTAGGTCAGGGAGAAGAGGTTCTCGCCCGCCGATTCGACCCGGGGGGTGATCCTCGTCCCGCGGACCCCGTGGTTGAGGTAGTAGCTTTCGATGATCCCGACGTCCCTTTGGACGTTCGGGGGGAAATACGGCCCTTCCCTGACACTCACGATCTTGGCGAGGAGGGCCTCGGGGGAGAAGAGATGCAGGCCCGCCAGGGTGATGGACGCGACGGTCTGGCGGGGCCCCTCGTCGATCTTCAGGATGGCGTCGACGCCTCGCCGCGAGCGGGGCAGCTCGAGCTCGGCGCGGACGTCGGGGAATCCGTGGGCCCGGTAGAAATACTCGATCTCCTGGGGCAGGGCGAAGAGACGGTCGTAACTCAGGAACGAAAAGTACAGGGCTCCCTCGGTGACGAGGAGGTCTTCCTTGAGCTTCCGGGCGTCGAACGACTTCAGCCCCTCGAACGAGATCGTTCCGATGGCATACTTCTTGCCCGGGGCGACATCGTAGAGCACGCGGAGTTCGTTCTCCGTTCTCTCGATCCGGCTTTTCAATGTCGCATAGACGTAGCCCTTCTTTCTTAAGTAGCCAAGGACGCGGACTTCGCCTTCGGCCAGGCCCCATTCCTCGAAGATCCTCTCCTCCCAGATCGGGGCCAGCAGGCTCGAGGGCACGCTGGCGCCGTTGACCACGATGGTGATCTTCTCATGGGGCTGGACCACGAGGACGAGGGCCACGGTCCCCCGCTCGTCGTCGAAGCTCTCGGAGCCGAGCCCGATGTCCGCCCTCCGGTAGCCGAGGGACGTGTAGTAGGCCGCGAGAGCCTGGATGTCGCGATCGAGGAGCGCCGGGACGTAGGCCCCGCCCCGCCGGCTCTTCATCTGCCGGAAAAGGTTGCCGAGCGACACGCCGACCGGCCCCTGGATCTCGAGAGAGCCGATGCGGTATCGCCTCCAGCCGGTGACACGGAATTCCACGTCCGCCCTCGCCGCGGCCAGATCCCTCCGCACCGTGGGCTTCACGGTCGAAGCGAAATACCCCTCGCGCCTCAGCCCTTCCCGGAGCTCCTCGACCGCCTTCGGCAGGCGTTCATCGGAAAAGACATTGCCGACCCGGAGAGACTCCAGGGAATCCCGCAGCCGGGAGGCCCGGACGGGGACGCCTTTGATACGGACGCGGCGAACAATAAGGTTGCGGGTGAGCTCGAAGGTGAGCTCGACCTTCTCTTCCCCGCCCCTGGTGACCCGGACGTCGGAGAAGAGGCCGGTCTGGTAGACCTGCTTGACGATCCGGTCGACGGCCCATGGCGAATAGGCATCGCCGGGCTTGAGCGGGACGAGGTCGACGATCGGGCCAGGCGCCGGCCGTCCGTCCACCCGGACGGCGATCTTCGAGACGACGGGCGCGGCCGCGTCCTGGGCCCGCCCCACGGACACCGCGAGGAGAGCGAGGGCCCCGAGGAGCGCGGCGGCGCGGACGAGCGGCGGGCGCCTTCGGCCCATGTCAGAATCTCTTCCGGAACTTGAAGTCGAGGCTGACCCGGCCGAGCTCGTTGCGGACCCCGACGAGCGAGAAATCGTTGCCAACCTCCCATTCCATGCGGTAGATCTCCTCGCGCTGCGTCGCGAGGTTCGTGGAATAGATGAAGAGCACGTTGCGCGAGAGCTTCTTGCCCAGCGTCAGCCGGGCCGTCATTTCGGCCGAGGTCCCGGTGACGAACGGGTCGATCCGGAAGCGGTCCAGGGTGAACAGCCCCTCGGCTCTCTTCTTGGCCTGGTCGGCGATCTGGAACGAAAGGAGCGAGGCCGTGCTGAGCGACGTGCTCCGCTCGGCGTCATAGGAGTAGGTCTGCTTGAAGGCCTCCCCCAGGGCGAGGAGAGCCAGGACGTCCTCGGGCGGCATCGGCGGCGACGAACTGAACTCCGGCTTCAGCCGGCTCGCCGGCCCGCTGAGGACCATGGTCACCCGGTAGTCCTTGACATACGTTTCGGCGCGGACTTCGACGTAGGGTTCGATGCTGGCCGGGTTGAAGAAGCTCAGCCGGCCCTTGAGGATGCGAAAGTTTTGGTCCTGGAAATTGACGTTCCCCTTGAGGAGCTCGATGTCGCCGAGGAGGACCGGGTCGTCAACCCCCCCCGTCACGGACAGGTCGAAGCGGCCGCTGACACGGCCGAGGGAATTGTCCATCAGGGCGTTCTCCGTGGCCCGCAGGCGTAGGTTCAGCGAGAGGTTGTCGAAGAAGCCCGGCTCCCGGCCGGAGGCCGTGTATGGCTGGGAGGAAAAGCCGAACTTCTCGTAGATCTCCCGCCGCCACGTTAGCCGCTTGATCAGGATGTCACCGTCGAGGACGAACTGGCGGCTGTCCTTGATGAGGCGGGCATTGCCGTCGACGAGGGCCCGGGTTCGTTCGAGCGGGGCGAGCAGCATGTCCTTGCCGTCCATGGTGACGTCGATCGTCTCGACGCCCAACGGGCCGAGCCTGACCTCGCCGGAAACCTTCACGTCCCCCCCTCCGAGCTTGCCCTTGACCTCGGTGACCGTGATCCGGCCGTCCTCGATCCGCGCCGAGCCCGAATAGTCCGTGACGGCTTGGGCGAAGCGCGGGAAGGGCATCAGCGAGCCGCGGACGTCGACCGCGCCCGCGACGTGGGGCGCGGAGCGCGGCCCGCTCATCCCGGCCGTGAAATCCAGCCTTCCCTTGGCGCCCGTCCACGGCAGGAGGAGGTCGAGGTTCGTCCAGTGTCCCTGAAGCCGCCCCCTCAGGGAGTCCGCACCGAGCGGGAAGCGGAAGCGGCCCTGGACCTCGTTGTCCCCGGGAAGGAAAGCGCTCCGGACGTCGAGGGACAGCTCGTCCTGGGCGTAATCCACGCTGAGGTCCCCGGCGGCCTGGGCTTTCTGGATGGGAGGAAGAAGGAGGTCCTTGACCGCGAAGCGACCCGCAAGCCTATCCTTGCCGAAGATCCCTTTTCCGGCGAGGTCCAGGGACAAGATGCCGCCGACCCCGGGCGCGACGAGGGCCACGTCGATATTCTCGCCGTGGAGATCGGCGTCGAAGTCCCGGTTCGTCAGCCCGACCAGGGCCCGGCCCCGAACGCGGCCACCGTAGAGGTCGAGGCCGATCTCGGGAAAGGAGAGCGTTCCGTCCTTCCATTCGAGGCGGCCGGCCGCGTTCTTGAACGTCTGCCCGTAGCCCCGGATCTCGGGGCTCGAGAAGGTCCCGTGGACATCCTCGCTCTTGGGTGTCTCAATGACCACGAAATCCCCCGCGGCCCGGCCCTGGAGGGGAACGGGAATCTGGAGCGCCGCAAACACCTTGGCGATGTCGACATCGGCCTTCAGGATCTCGGCCTCGGTCCTCGCCGGGCCGGCCGTGACCCGGACCTCCGCTTTGAGGTCGGGGTCGTCGACGCGGAACTGACCCTTGAACTCCTCCCCGAATATGACGGCTTCCCCTTCGGTGAAGGCCGCATTGAACAGGTCAAACCCGGCGGGCTCGAAGGAGCCCTGGATCGTGACCTTCGGGTCGGCGGTGCTGCCCGTCAGGCGAACGTCGGCGAACCCGGCGCCGCGGATCTCCGGGAAGTCGAACGGCTGGCGGATAGCGAGGGACACGAACTCGCGGGCCTGCTTGAGGTCCGCGACCGTGCCGCGGATCTCGGTATCGATCGCTCCGTTGACGCGCAGCGAGCACCGGGCCTCGAGCCGGCCGAAAGCCGATTGAAGGTCCTGAGTCGAAAGCGCCACGTCCTTCGTCGCCGGGTCGTACCGGACATCGACGGCGCCGCGGAAGGAAAAGCGGTCCCCTTCCCGGTCGAGCGTCTCGTCCCGGAACTCGGCCTGAGCCTGAAGCTTCCCCTTGTCCACGGAGAACGTCCCCCAGGCCGGCGATTTCACCGGCCAGGGGATCCCGATCTCGTTCATGACGGGATCGAGGAGAACGCCCTTGGCCTCGCCGTCCACCCGGCCCTCCCGGAAAGCGATGGCCACGGATTCGGCGGGACGGCCGGGCTTCTGGATATCGAGATCCACCCGTCCGCCTTTATCCGAGCCGAACTCGAGCCGGCCGCGGATGCGGCCCATGGGGACGCCGCTCAGGACGAGCCCGTCAGAGCTAACGTCCGAGGCGAAGGACAGGGTGCCGGCCTTGCGGACGAGCTTGCCCTGCCCTCCCGCCTTCCCTTTCCAGCTGAAGGGGAAGTCGAGGAGCGTGGCCGCGCGGGCCGTCTCGATCTCGAACCGTGTGTCGAGGTCGACTTCCGGGTCCTCGATGTTCTTCAGCCGGCCTTCGGCCTTCAGGGCGACGTCCTCCCCTTCGAACGTGAACCGCTCGATCCTGACCTCGCTGCCTTTCACGGAAAGCGCGATGTTGAGGCTGCCGCCGAGCTCGAGGTTCTCCGGCCGGGCCGTGAACGTGGTCCGATCGGACGCCGCTCTCAGGGTGAAATCGTCGCGGCGCCGGGTCAGCACGACCCTCAGCCCGCGGGCCTCAAGGACGCCGTTCTCGCTCTCGAAGATCACCGTCCCGTCCTCGACGAGACCGCGCAGAATGGTGAACGGGAGGGAAACGGGGAGCCCCTGCGGCTTCCCTCCGCCCCGGACCATCCCGGCCAGGAGACGGACGCGGGGCTGGTCGACGAAAACGTTGACGGCCTTCTCGTTCCGGAGGAGCGAGACAAAAGGGATCTCGATCCTCACCCGGCGGGCCTCAAAGACCGCGGTCCCGGGGAGGGAGACGACCTTCTCGATGACGATGGCCGGCGGGAAGTAGCTCATCCGGAGGTCGCTATAGCGGAAGCTCTTCCGGAGCTCCTTGCCGAGCTGGTTGAGGAAAACGTTTTTCCCGGCGACGACGCTGCCGAAGAGGACGAGAAGAACGAGGACCATGACGGCAAACCTCCGGACCCTCCTGACGACAATCTGGACGTGCCCGTGGATCCGGAAGTGGAGGTGGATGCTCACGCCTTGACCTTCCTCCAGTCGGCCAGGAACCGTTCGATGCCGGCGTCCGTGAGGGGATGCCGGACGAGCTTCGTCATGACCGCATAGGGGATCGTGGCGATGTCGGCCCCGAGCAGTGCGGCCTCGACGACATGCCGCGGGTGGCGGATGCTGGCCACGATGACCTCGGTCCCGAGCCGGTAGTTCTCGAAGATCGTGACGATCTCCTCGATGAGGGCCATCCCGTCCTCGGACGCGTCGTCGAGCCGGCCGATGAACGGGCTCACGAAGCGCGCTCCGGCCTTGGCCGCGAGGAGGGCCTGGCTGGCCGAGAAGACGAGCGTCATATTGACCCCGATGCCCTCGGCGGCCAGGGTTTTTGTGGCCTTCAGGCCCTCGACGCTGACGGGGACCTTGACCACGACGTTCGAGGCCAGGGCGGCCAGCCGCCGGGCCTCCGGGATGATCTCTTCGGCCCGCGTCGCCACGGCCTCGGCGCTGACCGGCCCGGGGACGATGGCGCAGATCTCGCGGACGAGGTCCTCGAACTTCCCGCTCTCCTTCGAAACGAGCGTCGGGTTGGTCGTCACGCCGTCGAGGATGCCCCAGCTCGCGACCTCGCGGATCTCATCGAGGTTGGCCGTGTCGAGGAAGAATTTCATGACGCCTCCTTTGCGCGTCCGGTCCGGACGCAGATGTTCGACAGGACGCCGATGCCGTCGATCTGGACGTCCACCCGGTCCCCGGGCACCATCGGGCCGACGCCCGCCGGCGTTCCCGTGGCGATGAGATCGCCGGGCAGGAGCGTCATGACCCGCGAGACGAAGCGGACGAGGACCGGGACGGAGAAGATGAGGTTCGCCGTCGACCCGGACTGGACGAGCTTGCCGTTGAGGAACGTCTTGAGGTGGAGCTTCGCCGGGTCTATGCCGGTCGCGATGCAGGGCCCGGCGGCGGCGAAGGTGTCGAAGGACTTGGCCCGCGTGAACTGGACGTCCTTCATCTGCAGGTCGCGGGCCGTGACGTCGTTGAAGCAGGTGTATCCCAAAATATGGTCGTCGACCGGGTCCTCGTCCCGCAGGAGACGGGCCTTCTTCCTGATGACCACGGCCAGCTCCCCCTCATAGTCGACCCGGTCCGACATGGCCGGGTACTCGATGGCATCCGCCGGACCGATGAGGGCGGTCGACGGCTTGAGGAAGATGAGGGGCTCGGCGGGCACGGTGTTCCCGAGCTCCTGGGCGTGCTCGCGGTAATTGCGGCCGATGCCGATGACCTTGGACGGGTTGACGGGGGGGAGGAGCTTGACCTCGCTCATCGGGATAGGGCTGTCCCCGATCCGGAAGTCCCGGAAGATGGACCCTTTCAGCGGGAAGAGGTACTCTTCCTTGAGGACGCCGCAAAGGATCCTCTTCCTGTAACGGAACCGGTAGATCTTCATCCGTCCTTCCCCTTCAAAGCCACCGGCGCGCTTTCCGTTCTCGAGCTCTCGTTCCCGGTTCTGTCCGAAGCGCTGACGGCGTAGACATAGGTCTTCCCCTTCTCCGCCGTCGTGTCGGTGAAGGCGTTCCCTGGAAGGAGTGGACCCGGGGTCAGCAAGAGGAAGCCCGGGCCGCCCGCCTCTCTTCTCCAGACCCTGTAGCCAGCGAGGTCGTCCTCCCGGCCGGGCGCCCAGCTCAGGGAGGTGACGTCCGGGCCGGCCAGGACGACGATGCCCGACGGCGGGGCGGGCGGGAACGTGTCCCTGGGCGCGACGCGGACGGCCGCGGAATCGTCGCTCTCGAGACCGGAGTCGCCGCCGGCGGCCTCGGCGCGCACGGTGTAAGCATAGGACGCGCCGAAGGCGAACTGCCTGTCGGCGAAGACGGGGCCCGCGACCGGCGACGGGGTCAACCTTTCCGGCGCCCCGCCGTCCACGCTCCTGAAGACGGCATATCCGGCGACACCCGCGGGTGCCGAGCCGTCGATGTTCGCCTCCGGCGGCGACCAGCGGACCTCGATGCGGTCCGCGAAAACCTCGGCCCCCTGGATCTCAGGAGCCCGCGGGCAGGCCTTGAGGTCCACGGGGACCGGAGCGGAGAACTCCGAGGGCCGCCCTTTGTCGTCGAGGACGCGGACCGAGAAGGCTTGGGTTCCCGGATGGAACCCGTCGCCGGAGACGGGATAGACGACGATCGCGTCCGCCGCCGATCCAGACGCCCTTCTGGACACCGGCCGCAGTTCCCGCGCCGGGATGCGCCGTCCGAGCCGGGCCCGGGTCTCGAAGTCGCGCGGCTTGAGGGGCCCTCTCGCGCCGGCCGGGCCGAGGTCGAGAACCCACACCTCCGCCGCTCGCAGGGCGCGGAGCGGCCGGCCGTCGATCGCCCTCGCGGGGTTCGTCCATTCGAGCACGACCGACCCGCCGCGCTGATGGGCGACGAGCTTCTCGACGGCCTGGGGCCGCGGGCTCACCGGCCGCTGGAGGGGACCTTTCCGGCCGCAGGCCGGAGCGCAGATGACGGCCAGGCCGAGGGCGAGAATTCCTGCCGGTCTCTTCATCAGAGAATAAAACGCCGCAAGTCCTGGTCCTTGAGGATGTCCTTCAACTGGCGCTGGACATACTCCCGGTCGATCCGGATCGACGTCTTCCCGATGTCCGGGGCGTCGAACGAGATGTCCTCCATGACCTTCTCCATGACGGTGTGCAAGCGCCGCGCGCCGATGTTCTCCGACTCGGCGTTGACCTTCTCGGCCACGGCGGCGACCTCATCGATGGCTTCGGCCGCAAACTCGACCCGCACGTCCTCCGTGGCCATGAGAGCCATGACCTGTTTGATCAGGGCGTTCTCGGGCTCCGTGAGGATCCTCACGAAATCGTCCTTGCCGAGGGACGTGAGCTCGACCCGGATGGGGAAACGCCCCTGGAGCTCGGGGATGAGGTCCGACGGCTTCGAGACGTGGAACGCCCCTGCGCCGATGAACAGGATGTGGTCCGTCCGCACCAGCCCGAAGCGGGTGTTGACGGTCGTGCCCTCGATGATGGGCAGGAGGTCGCGCTGGACGCCCTCGCGGCTGACGTCGGGCCCGTGGCCCGATTCGCGGCCGGCGATCTTGTCGACCTCGTCGAGGAAGATGATGCCGCCCTGCTCGACCCGCTCAACGGCCAGCCGGGAGACGACGTCCATGTCGACGAGCCTTCTCTCCTCCTCCTCGAGAAGGATGTCGCGCGCCTCCCGGACCTTGACCTTCCGCCTCTTGGACCGGCCGCCGAGGAAACCGGGAATGAGCTCCTGAATTTGGAAGCCGATCTCCTCGACGCCGGCGTTGGAGAAGATCTCCATCGGGGGCACGGACTTGTCCTTGACCTCGACCTCGACAGGCCGGTCGTCGAGGAGCCCGTCCCGGAGCTGTCTCCGGAGCTTCTCCCGGGTTTCGTGGAAGCGCTCCTCGTCCGACTCGCCCGGCGGGGCTTCCGGCGTCCGGACTGGCGGCAGGAGGATGTCGAGAAGGCGCTCCTCGACGCTCAGCAGGGCCTTCTCCTCGATCTCCTCGACTTTCTCCTGTTTGACCATGTCCACGGACATCCGGACGAGGTCCCGGATCATCGACTCAACGTCGCGGCCGACGTAGCCGACCTCGGTGAACTTGCTGGCCTCGATCTTGAGGAAGGGGGACGAGGTGAGCTTCGCCAGCCGTCTCGAGATCTCGGTCTTGCCGACTCCCGTCGGGCCGATCATGAGGATGTTCTTGGGAGCGATCTCGTCGGCCAGCTCGGGCGGGAGCTTCCTGCGGCGGAAGCGGTTGCGGAGGGCGATGGCCACGGCCTTCTTGGCCGCGTTCTGGCCGATGATGTACTTGTCGAGCTCGGCGACGATCTCACGGGGCGTGAGCTCGGTGTCCGGGCGACGGCCAGCCGCGCCCTCGAAGCTCTCGGGGAGCGGGATGGGCATTCAGAGCTCCTCGAGGGTGATGTGCTGGTTCGTGTAGACGCAGATCTCGGCGCTGATCCTCAGGGCCTCTTCGGCGATCTCGCGGGCGCCGAGGTCCGTGTGCCGGACGAGGGCGCGGGCGGCGGCCAGGGCGAACGCCCCGCCGGAGCCGATGGCGATGATGCCGTCGTCCGGTTCGACGACATCGCCCGTGCCGGAGATGAGGAAGGTCGTTTCCTTGTCGGCCACGACGAGCAGGGCGTCCAGCTGGCGGAGGGACTTCTCGAGACGCCAGTCCTTGGCCAGCTCGATGGCCGCCCGGGACAGGTTGCCCCGGTACTCGTCGAGCTTTACTTCGAACCGGGCGAAGAGGGCGAAGGCGTCCGACGTCGCCCCGGCGAAGCCCGCCAGGACGTCCCCCTTGTGGAGCCGCCGGATCTTCTGGGCGGTCTGCTTGAGCACGGTCTGACCCATGGTCACCTGGCCGTCGGCGGCCATGGCGATCTTCCCCTTATGGCGGACACAGATGACGGTCGTCGATCGGATCATCTCATCTCCTCCGGAGACGCCTTCATCATAATGGATAGGGGGCCATAAGTAAAGGTTGGGGGGGGTCCTGTCACGGGCGTCACCCCCCCTGAAACCTCTGTCTGAGCAAACGGGTTTGACCTCCCAGGGCGGTTGAATTAAGATAGCGCCGCGAACGAGCAGGAACGCGGAAGGAGTGGCCCATGTCCTCCCTGACCCTCGTGGTGATGGCCGCGGGCGTCGGCAGCCGTTACGGCGGCCTGAAGCAGATCGAAGGTTTCGGCCCGTCGGGCGAGGCGGTGATGGAGTATTCCGTCTACGATGGCCTCAAAGCCGGCTACGACAAGGTGGTCTTCATCATCCGCAAGGATTTCGAGTCGCTTTTCCGGGACAGGCTCGGGAGGAAGATCGAGCGCCGCGCGGAAACGGCCTACGTCTTCCAGTCCCTCGACCAGGTGCCGCCCGGATTCGCCGTCCCCGGCGTCCGGAACAAGCCGTGGGGGACCGGACAGGCGGTCCTCGCCTGCCGGGACGCCGTCCGGACGCCCTTCTCGGCCGTCAACGCCGACGATTTTTACGGACGGACCTCGTTCGAGGCCATGGCCCTGGAACTCAAGCGGCCCAAGAGCGGGGACGGGATCCATGATTATGCCATGATCGGGTACCGCCTGGCCAACACCCTCTCGGAGCACGGCCACGTGGCCCGCGGTGTCTGCGAATCAACGCCGGACGGCTACCTCCGGACGATCCGCGAGCTCCTCAAGATCCGGAAGTTCGAGGACGGCATCAAGCACACGGAGAACGGCGTCGACTGGACACCTTTGCCCGATGAGAGCCTCGTCTCCATGAACTTCTGGGGATTCGAGCCGAGCCTGTTCGACGAGCTCGAAGGGCTGTTCCGGGAATTCCTCCGGACGAACGCCGCTTCCCTGGCCAAGGCCGAATTCCTCATCCCCGAGGCCGTCGGCGGGCTCGTCCGACGGAACAAGGCCCGGGTGAAGGTCCTGCCCACCCGGGAGCACTGGTTCGGCGTCACCTACCCTCAGGACCGGGCCATGGTCCAGGCCGCCATTCTGGAACGCGTCCGGCAGGGCCTTTATCCGGCCGACCTCTGGTCGGAGGCCTGAGCGCGGGACCACGGAGGACATCATGAAAGCCGCCCGCACCACCGTCATCGCCCTGACCGCGGCCGCCCTCGGCCTGTTCGCCGTGGCCGCCGGGGCCCAGCAGGCCCCGCGGCCGAACGATTACGAGAACCCGCGCCTGCCCGGCCTGAACAAGGAGGCGCCGCACGCCACGTTCACGCCCTATCCCGACCTCCCCTCGCTCCTCAAGCCCGGGGCGGAGTCGCCGTGGCGCCTGTCGCTCAACGGCCCGTGGAAATTCCACTGGTCGCCCGGACCCGCCGAGCGGCCGGCGGACTTCTGGAAGCCGGGCTACGACGTCAGCGGCTGGAAGGAGATCGCCGTCCCCTCGGACTGGCAGTTCCAGGGCTACGACATCCCCATCTACGTCAACATGAGCTACGAGTTCGCCCCAAACCCGAACCCGCCCTTCGTCCCGCTCGACCGAAACCCCGTCGGCTCCTACCGCCGGACGTTCCGCGTCCCGGCCGAGTGGAAGGGCCTGGACGTCTTCCTCGAGTTCGGGGCCGTCAAGTCCTTCTTCTACGCCTGGCTCAACGGCCACCTCCTCGGCTTCAGCAAGGATTCCAAGACGCCGGCAGAGTGGAAGGTGACACCGCATCTCGTCGACGGCGACAACGTCCTCGCCGTTGAGGTCTACCGCTGGTCGGACGGCTCCTACCTCGAATGCCAGGACTTCTTCCGGCTGAGCGGCATCGAGCGCGACGTCACTCTGACCGCCGCGCCGATGGTCCGTATCCGGGACGTCTTCGCCCGGCCGACGCTCGGCGCCGAGTACCGCGACGGCCGCCTCGACCTCACGGTCGAGCTCCGGAACGGCGCGCCCGACCTGCAGGCAGGAACGCTCGCCGTCCGCTTCGCGCTTTACGACGACTCCGGGAAGAAGGTCCTCGCCGCGACCCGTCCGGCCGCGATCGACGGCAAGGACAGGAGCTTCGTCGTTCTCTCCGAGGCGCTCAAGGCCCCGCGCCGGTGGAGCGCCGAAACGCCGGACCTCTACACCCTCGTCGTCGAGCTCGCGAACCGGAACGGCCGGCCGCTCGAGGCCCTGAGCCGGCGCGTTGGCTTCCGCACCTCCGAGGTCCGCGGCGGCCGCTTCCTCGTCAACGGCGTCCCCGTCCGGCTCAAGGGCGTCAACCGCCACGAGCACGACCCGCAGACCGGGCACGTCATCTCCGAGGCGTCGATGCGTCGCGACATCGAGCTCATGAAGCGGTCGAACGTCAACGCCGTCCGCACCTGCCATTACCCGAACGACCCTCGCTGGTACGAGCTCTGCGACGAGTACGGCCTCTACCTCATCGACGAGGCCAACATCGAGTCCCACGGTATGGGCTACGGCGCCCGCAGCCTGGCCAAGAACCCAGAGTGGGGGCCGGCCCACCTCGACCGCATCGCCCGCATGGTCGAGCGCGACAAGAACCATCCGTCGGTCGTCATCTGGTCCTTGGGCAACGAGGCGGGCGACGGCGTCAACTTCGAGAACGCCTACGCCTGGCTCAAGCGGCGCGACCCGTCGCGGCCCGTCCAGTACGAGCGGGCCGAGCTCCGGCCGCACACGGACATCTACTGTCCCATGTATCCGTCCATCGGTGAGATCGAGGCCTACGCCGCCTCCAAACCGGCGCGGCCGCTCATCATGTGCGAATACGCCCACGCCATGGGCAATTCGACCGGAAACCTCCAGGACTACTGGGACGTCATCGAGAAATACGACGCTCTCCAGGGCGGCTTCATCTGGGACTGGGTCGACCAGGGCTTCCCGAAGACGAACGCCAAGGCCCGGCCCTTCTGGGCCTTCGGCGGCGATTGGGGCCCGCCGGACGTGCCGAGCGACGCAAACTTCTGCTGCAACGGCCTCGTCGGCCCCGACCGCGCGCCTCATCCCGGCCTGGCCGAGGTGAAAAAAGTCTATCAATACGTCAAGCTCAAGGCCCCGGACCCGGCCGCGGGAAAGCTCGAGGTCGTCAACGGCTACGACTTCGTCTCCCTTGACCGGTTCGACATCCGGTGGGAGGTCACGGCCGACGGCAGGGCCGTGGCTTCGGGCGTCATCGAAAGACCCCACGTCGGGCCGCATGGGACGAGGGGCTTCACCGTCCCCCTGCCCAGGGTCCGGGCGCAGGCGGGGACGGAGTACTTCCTGAACGTGGCGGCCGTCGCGCGTGACGCCTCGCCGGGCGTCCCGAAAGGCCATGCGCTGGCCGTGGAGCAGTTCCCGCTCGCGTGGCAGGCGCCCTCTGCTCCGGCCGCGCCCGCTCCCGCCGCGACGCTCACCTGTGAGGACGCCCCGCGCACGATCATCGTCTCCGGGGTGGATTTCCGCCTCATGTTCGACAAGCTGACGGGGACCCTGGCCTCGTACCGGTTCCGCGGCCGGGAGCTCATCGCCTCCGGGCCCGAGCCGAACTTCTGGCGGGCGCCGACCGACAACGATTTCGGCAACGACATGCCCCGGCGCCTGGCCGCGTGGCGGCAGGCGAGCCTCGAGCGCGAGCTCGAGTCGCTCGCGGCCGCCCAGGAAGCGCCTGGCCGGGTCGTTGTGACGGCCGCCTTCGAGCTCGGCGGAGTTCCGGCATCGCATACCGTCCGGTATACGATATCGTGTGACGGAGGGGTCGTCATCGCCAACGACTTCGTTCCGCGCGCCGGCGCGAAACTTCCGGACATGCCGCGCGTCGGCTTGCGCTTGGCGTTGCCTTCGGCCTTCAGCCGCGTCGAGTGGTTCGGCAGGGGCCCGCAGGAGAATCACTGGGACAGGAGGACGGCGGCATTCGTCGGCCGGTACGAGACGTCCGTCGCCGACGAGAAGTGCCCCTATGTCACGCCCCAGGAATTCGGCAACCGGAGCGACGTGCGCTGGGTCGCCGTCCGGGACAAGGACGGCGCCGGGCTCCTCGTCGCCGGCCGGCCGCTCCTCGCCTTCTCCGCGCTCCCCTACTGGCCCGAGGACCTGACGCTCGAAAAGCGGGGCGCCAAGCACCCGGCCGACATCGACGAGCGCGACTTCATCTGCCTCGCCTTGGACGCGGCCCAGATGGGCGTCGGCGGCGATGATTCTTGGGGCGCGCCCGTCCACCCGGAATACACGCTCCCGGCGAAGGCCTGCTCCTATTCCTTCAGTCTCCGGCCGCTTCTCAAAGGCGACGACCCGGCCGAGCTGGCCAGGGGCATGCGCTGAGAACGGCCGCCCAGCTCGAGGCCCGGGGTCCGGCCACCGCCCCCCGCGGGAGAAACTCTGTCCTTTCCCGGAACGTATCTATTATGGGTTTGAAAATTGCCCGTCAAGTTGGTATTGTTTAAGTAAGGCCGTCGGTATCCGCCATGAAATGCCCTCGCTGCCATTTCGACAATCCGGAGGGGACCCGGTTCTGCGGCTATTGCGGCTTCGAGCTCGAGGCGACCGGCCCAAAGCCCCCCTCCGCCACCCTGACCTACCAGACGCCGACGCGCGGGCTCGAGCGCGGCACGACCTTCGCCCGACGCTTCGAGATCATCGAGGAGATCGGCCGCGGGGGAATGGGCACGGTCTACAAGGCCTTCGACACGAAGATCCGCGAGGTCGTGGCCCTCAAGCTCCTCAAGCCGGACATCGCCGCCGACCCGGACATCATCGAACGTTTCCAGAACGAGATGAAACTCGCCCGCAAGGTCGCCCACAGGCACGTCTGCCGGATGTACGACCTCAACGAAGAGGGCCTGAACTTCTACCTCTCCATGGAGTACGTCCAGGGCGAGGACCTCAAGAGCTTCATCCGCCGCTCGGGCCACCTCAACGAGACCAAGGCCATCGCCCTCGGCCGGCAGATCGCGGAGGGGCTGGCCGAGGCCCACCGTCTGGGCGTCGTCCACCGGGACCTCAAGCCTCAGAACGTCATGATCGACCGCGACGGGAACGCCAAGATCATGGACTTCGGCATCGCCCGTTCGTTCCACGGGCGAGGCCTGACGGCCACGGGCGTCATCATCGGAACCCCGGAGTACATGTCGCCCGAGCAGGCCGAGGCCAAGGACGTCGACAGGCGGACCGACATCTATTCCCTGGGAGTCATCCTCTACGAGATGATCACGGGGCGCGTCCCCTTCGAGGGGGAGACGCCGCTCGCCATTGTCCTCAAGCACCGGGGCGAGCCGGCCCCGGACCCCAAGGACACGAACGACCAAATCTCGCCGGCCTTCAGCCAGGTCATCCTGAGGTGCCTGGAGAAGGACAAAGAGCGGCGTTACCAGCACGCGGGCGACATCGTGGCCGACCTCGACCGCATCGCCCAGAGCCGGCCGACGCCGCGGCCCGCCACGGTCCGGCGCAAGCCCATCACGACCCGGGAGATCACCGTTAAGTTCAACCTGACCAAGATCCTTGTCCCGGTCCTGGCCGTGGTCCTCGCGATCGCGGGCGGCCTCGTCGTCTTCAAGCCCTGGGCCGCCCACAAGTCGCCCGACACGAGGGGCGCGCCCGCCGGCCGGGATGCCGCCGGCAGGACGGGAGGTCCGAGGTCTGATCTCGCAACGAACCCGCTCCAGGGCCAGCCCCCGGCGGCCACCTCTGACCATTCCGGCGGCCAGGGCGGGGTGGACCTCTCGAAGTTCGTGCCGCTGCTCGCGCCTATCATCGGCGGCGATTCCGTCAAGCTGCTCGAGAGCAAGAGCGCCGAGGAGGTCGACCAATTCCTGAGCTCGCTCAAGGAGAAGGTCCCCCCGTTCGCGGCAAAGATCGGCGACATCCAGGCCCGGATCCGCGAGGCGCGCCGCTTCACCGAGGCCGGCGATCCCGAGGCCTCGAAAAGAAGCTACTCCAAGGGCGAGTCGGAGATGCGGAAGCTTCTGACCCAGGTCAACGAAAAGGACAAGGCCGACCGGGCCCGGAGCGAGATGGACGCGTCCAAGAAGAGGGCTGAGGAGGAGGCCGCCCGGCAGGGCCCCAACCTCCTCACCTGGATCGCCGGTGAAAAGGAAAAGGACGCGCTCGACAGCTATCAGAAGAACGATTTCGCCGGGGCCCGCATCCTCTATGACATCCTTGGCAAGGTCTATGCCCTGAGCCTCCGGGGCGGGAACGAAGACCAATGTCTGTCCGCCCTCCAGGGCCTGGCGAGCTCGGCCCGGGCCGAGGCCGACGCCGTCCAGGCCGCCGCCCGGGAGTCGTGGCTCTACGGCCGGGCCAGGGAGGAGGAAACGAAGGCCGCGCAGCTCGCCCGGAGCAAGGCTTACCCAGAATCGGCCGAGCGGTTCATCCTGACCGCCTTCCTTTACGAGAAAGCCAAGGACGTCGCGCTCGAAAGCGCCCAGGCCCCTGCCAAGTGAGCGAGGGAAGGCGGCGGCTCCTCTTCGTCTGCTACGGCAACATCTGCCGGAGCCCCATGGCCGCGGGGATCGCCGCGAAACGCCTGTCCGGCCGGGCCGAGGTCGCGAGCGCCGGCATCGCCGCCGCGGGGGGACCCGCCTCCGACGACGCCGTCCTGGTCATGAAGATCGTTTATCAAATGGACATCTCCGGGCACCTGGCCAAGAACATCACCGATTACGACCTCAAGTCGTTCGACGACATCGTGGCCATGGATTTCGCCATCTACTCCTACCTCAAGAACCTCCGGGTCATACCCGAGGAGAAGCTCTCCGGCTGGGACATCGAGGACCCGCTCGGCCGGGGCTACGATGCTTATAAGGACGCGGCCGGGAAGATCGAGCGCCGGCTCGAACAGATGATCTCCCGCCTGGGCCTCGACGCCTGAGACGCCCGCTTCGCCTCCGTCCCCCCCCCCTAGTCCATGAGCGCGCCGAGGACCCGCAGCGAGGGGATGTTGTCGAAGACGATCTTGACCACGGCCAGGATGGGGACGGCGAGGATCATGCCGGGGACCCCCCACAGCCAGCTGCCGAAGAACAGGGAGAAGATGACGAGGAGCGGGCTCAATCCGAGCCCCTTCCCCATGAGCCGGGGCTCGACGGCATTGCCCAGGACGATGTTGACGGCCATCAGCAGGGCGAGGATGCCGACCGCCGGCCCGAGCGTCCCGAAGTAAAAAACGGACAACAGGACGGGCAGGGCCGAGGCGATGATGGACCCGAGGGTCGGAATGTAGTTGAGGAGGAAGGTCAGGATGCCGAAGAGGATGGCGAAGGGCAGCCCGAAGAGGGCCAGGACGAGGGTCGTCAGGGCGCCGGTGATGAGGCAGACCAGGGAGTGGACGGCGAAATACTTCTGGACCTGCTTATCGATCCGCTGCACGGCGTGGGTCACGGCCTTCGCTTGGTCCTCCGAAAAGGCCTGGGCGATCTTTCGCTCCATCCGTCCCCGGCCGGCCAGGATGAAGACCAAGAAGAGAAAGACGAGCAGGAGATCTGAGACGAAGGAGACGAAGGGGCCCAGGGCGGACAGAATGACCCCGCCCACTTTTTCCGCGTTCAGGCCGCTGATCCAGCCCGTGACCTCGGACTTCAGCCGCGGGTTGGACAGGTTCCGGTCGACGCCCTCGAGGAACGACTTCATCATATCGTTGTATGAGGGGAGCTCCGAGGCCAGCGTTTTGCCGCTCGAATAAAAGAGGGTGCCGATCAGGAAGAGGACAACGATCGTCAGGATAACGAGGCCGGCGAGGGCCACGGATTTCGGGATCTTCTTCCGGACGAGAAAATCGAGCACAGGGGCCAGGGTGAACGACAGGAACAAAGCCAGGCAGAAGGGCACGAGGACCGGCTTGGCCAGCTTGAGGAAGACCCCGGCGAGAAAGACGACGATGACCGCGACCCCGATCTTGAGGAACCTGTTGTTACTATTCACGCCCGACCTCCTGTCGCTCATCATAACTAAAACGGCCGGAAAAGAAAACGGCCTGGGACGGCGGCCGGGCCCGCTCCGGGGGCCGCCGCGTCAGCGACGCTTGGGCTTGACCTGGATCTTCCGGAGCCCCGGCTTGGCCTCGCACTCCTTGGCGAAGTCCTGCTCGCGCTGGGAGTTGACGTAGTCGGGGGACTGGAACCGGTATCTGAAGTGCGTATGCTCGTCGTACTTGCCCTCGAGGATAGCGATGACGTCCTCGATGTTGACCCGCTCCTCGTCGGTCGGGATGACGAAGATCTTGACCTTGGAGTCGGCGGCCGAGATCTCGGTCTCGGCGTTGCGGGTCTTGGCCAGCTTGTTCTTGGCCTTGTCGAGCTTGATGCCCAGGAACTCCAGGCCCTCGAGCGACTTCTCCCGGATGAGGTCGGACATCTCGCCGACGCCGGCGGTGAAGACGATGGCGTCCGCGCCGCCGATGGCCGCTGAGTAGGCCCCGATGTACTTCTTGATCCGGTAGCATTCGACCTCGATGGCCAGCTTGGCCCGGGCGTCGCCCGCCTCGGCCGCCTTCTGGACATCGCGGCGGTCGGTGTATTTGCCGGTGATCCCCAGCAGGCCCGATTTCTTGTTGAGGATGTCGCTCATCTTGCCCGGGGCGATCCCCTCTTTCTCCATGACCATGAGATCGATGGCCGCATCGTGGTCGCCCGCCCGCGTGCCCATAACCAGGCCCTCGAGGGGCGTCAGGCCCATGCTCGTGTCGAAGGAGACGCCGTTCTTGATGGCGTTGGCCGAGACGCCGTTGCCGATGTGGAGGCAGACGAGGTTGCACCGGAACGGGTCCTTGCCGAGGAGCAGCGCGGCTCGCTTGGCCACGTAGAGGAATGAGGTCCCGTGGAAGCCGTAGCGGCGAACGCCGTACTTTTCGTACCACTCGTAGGGCAGGGCGTACATGTAGGAGCTCGAGGGCATCGTCTGGTGCCAGGCCGTGTCCATGATGGCGACGTGCGGAACGTTCGGCAGGACGTCCAGGGCCGCCTCAATGCCCAGGACGTTCGGCGGGTTGTGAAGCGGGGCCAGGCTGAACAGACTCTTGAAGGTCTCGAGCGTCTCCGGGGTGATCTTGACCGATTTCGTGAACTTCTCGCCGCCGTGGACGACGCGGTGGCCGACGGCCGAGATCTTGGCCAGGTCGTCGAGGACTCCGATCTTGGGGTCGAGCAGAGTGTCGATGATGAGTTTGATGGCCTCCCGGTGGGTCGGGCATTCGCGGTCGATCTTGATGGGTTCCCGGCCCAAGCCCGACTGCTGGATGTAGCTCTTGCCGATGGTCACCCGTTCCACGATCCCGGTGGCCAGTGTTTCTTTCTTGTCGTAATCGTAAAGGCGGTACTTGGCGGACGAGCTGCCGCAATTCAGGGACAGGATGATCATCGGATTCTCCTTGAAAATATGAAGCGTTATTGTCCCTCCGAACGGGCTCCCTGTCAAGGGCCGGGACGGCGGCGGCCGGCGACCCGGGTTGACTCGAATTCCTCCCGGGGCATAAGATAGCCGGGAGGCCATGAAAGTCCACGAATACCAGGCCAAGCAGATCCTGGCGCGGTACGGCATCCCGGTCCCCCGCGGCGAGGTGGCGGCGACGCCTGACGAGGCCCGGGCGGCCGCCGGGCGGCTCGGCGGACGCGTCGTTCTCAAGGCCCAGGTCCACGCCGGCGGCCGCGGCCGGGCCGGCGGCATCCGGACCGCCGCCTCGCCGCCCGAGGCCGAGCGCCTGGCCCACGAGATAATCGGCATGACCCTGGTGACGCCGCAGACCGGGCCCGCGGGGAAGACGGTCCGCAAGCTCCTCGTCGAGGAGGCTGTCGAGGTCGCGCGCGAGCTCTATCTCGGCCTCGCCGTCGACCGGGCCCGCGAGGCCGCGGTCGTCATGGCCTCGGCCGAAGGCGGCGTCGAGATCGAAGCGCTCGCGGCCGCGAAGCCAGAAGCTATCATCAAGGAATACATCCACCCGGCGGCCGGCCTTCGGCCCTTCCAGGCGCGGGCGCTAGCCTTTGGCCTCGGGCTCGGCGGGGACGTCCACAATCAGGCCGCGAAGGCCATCGCGGGGCTGGCCGCGGCCTTCGCCGCGACGGACGCCTCGCTGGCCGAGGTCAATCCCCTGGCCGTCACCTCCTCGGGCACCCTTCTGGCCCTGGACGCGAAGATGAACTTCGACGATAACGCCCTCCCCCGCCATCCCGATGTCCAAGCCCTGCGGGACCGGGGCGAGGAGCTGCCCCTCGAGGTCGAGGCCTCCGAGCACAACCTCAACTATGTCAAGCTCGACGGAGACGTCGGCTGCATGGTCAACGGCGCGGGACTGGCCATGGCCACCATGGACATCATCCGGCACGCGGGGGGCCGTCCGGCCAACTTCTTGGACGTCGGCGGCGGAGTTTCGGAGGAGGCGGTCAGCCACGCTTTCCGCATCCTCGTCTGCGACCCGGACGTCAGGGCGGCCTTGATCAACATCTTCGGCGGCATCGTCCGGTGCGACCTCATCGCGGCCGGCGTCGTTAAGGCGGCCCGGGACCTCGGGACGCGGCTCCCCGTCGTCATCCGTCTCGAGGGGACGAATGCCGAGGAGGGCCGGAGGATCCTCCGCGAGTCCGGCCTGGCCTTTCATCCGGCCGACGGCATGAAGGAGGCCGCAGCCCAGGCCGTGGCTCTGGCGCGGTGAGGGGCGGCGGGTGAGGACCTCATGAGTATCCTCGTTGACGAGACGACGCGGGTTGTCATCCAGGGCTTCACCGGGGCCGAGGGCACGTTCCATGCTCGGCGCATGATGGAGTACGGAACGTCCGTCGTGGCCGGGGTCACGCCTGGCAAAGGCGGTGCAACACACCTCGGCCGGCCCGTCTTCAACACCGTGGCCGAGGCCGTCCGGGCCGAAGGCGCCGACGCGTCCGCCATCTTCGTCCCGCCGTTCGCGGCCGCCGACGCCATCATGGAGGCGGCGGAGGCGGGCGTCCCGCTCGTCGTCTGCATAACGGAGGGGATCCCGACGCTGGACATGATCAAGGTCAAAGCGTTCCTCCGGGACACGCCCGCGGTTCTCATCGGGCCGAACACGCCCGGCGTCATCTCGCCCGGGAAGTCCAAGGTCGGCATCATGCCCGGCCCCATCCACGAGCGGGGCGCCGTCGGCATCATCTCCCGGTCCGGGACGCTGACCTACGAAGCCGTCCAGCAGGTCACGCGGGAAGGCCTGGGCCAGTCCACGGCCGTGGGGATCGGCGGCGATCCCATTATCGGCCTGAAGTTCATCGACCTGCTCGAGCGCTTCAAGGACGACCCGGAGACCGAGGCCGTCATCCTGATCGGCGAGATCGGCGGGTCGGCCGAGGAGGAGGCCGCCGCATACATCCGGAAGGGCTTCCCGAAACCCGTCGTCGCCTTCATCGCGGGGCAGACCGCGCCGCCCGACCGGCGGATGGGGCACGCCGGCGCCGTCATCGCCGGCGGGCACGGCACGGCCGGCGAAAAGATGGATGCCCTCCGCGCGGCCGGCGTTCTCGTTGCGGCGAGCCCGGCGGAGATCGGGGCGGCGGTTCGTGAGGCCCTGGTCCGGCGGCGCTGAGCCGGTGCCGATCGAGGGCTCGGAGTACCGCATAGACGTCGAACTCGTCGTCTTCGCCGGCGGCGACATCGTCCGGGGCGGCGCGACGGTCATCCTGGCCATGGGGGACGCGCGGGCGGCCGCCGTCCAAATCCACGCTCACCTCTGCCGGTGATCTCCGGCCCGGAGGTTGAATTCCCCGCCTTGTTTTCTATATACTGCTTCCTCTCGACCCAATCATAAAGGAGCCATTCATGGGTAATACGTTCATCCAGGACATCCGCCACAAAGCCGCGAAAAAGAACCTCCACGTCGCCTTCCCCGACGCCGAGGACGTGCGCACGCTCAAGGCCGCCCTGACCCTCAGGGACCAGAAGATCGCGCAGCCATGGCTTGTCGGGAAGACCGACGCCATCCTCAAGATCGCCAAGGACAACGGCCTCTCTCTCGACGGCATCCCGGTCGTCAACCCCCTGACCGACGAACGGAAGGACGAACTCGTCAAGCTGCTTTTCGAAAAGCGCAAGGCCAAGGGCTGGACCCTCGAGCAGAGCGCCGAAGCCGCCAAGACTTCGCTCTATTACTCCGGCCTGCTGCTCGCGACGGGCAAGGTCGGGGCCGTGGTCGGCGGCAACCTTTCCTCGACCGGCGACGTCATCCGGGCCGCGATCCACACGGTCGGCACGGCGCCGGGCATCTCGACCGTCTCGAGCTACTTCATCATGGTCTTCCCGGAGAGGCTCCTCTGCTACGCCGACTGCGCCGTCGTTCCCAACCCGACCGACGCCCAATTGGCCGACATCGCCATCACCTCGGCCAAGAACTTCCAGGCCGTGACCGGCGAGGAGCCGCGCGTGGCCATGCTGTCCTTCTCGACCAAGGGCTCGGCCGCCCACGCGGACGTCGACAAGGTCGTCAGCGCCACGAAGATGGCCAAGGAGAAAGCGCCCCGGCTCCTCCTCGACGGCGAAATGCAGGCCGACGCGGCCCTGGTCGCCTCGGTGGGCGAGCGGAAGTGCAAGGGCAGCCCCGTCGCGGGCAAGGCCAACGTCCTGGTCTTCCCGGACCTCGACGCCGGCAACATCGGCTACAAGCTGACCGAGCGCCTGGCCGGGGCCGAGGCGGTCGGGCCGATCGTCCAGGGCCTGAACAAGCCCTACTGCGACCTCAGCCGCGGCTGCTCCCCCGACGACATGGTCAACGTCGCCGCCATCTGCAGCCTCATGGCTTGAAAAGTTAGAGGCAGTCCCGAGTTTCAAGGGGCAGCCTCATGGCTTGAAAAGTTAGAGGCAGTCCCGAGTTTCAAGGGGCAGCCTCATGGCGTGAGGTGCAAGGACGAAAGAGCCGCGCGGGACCTGTCCCGGCGCGTCACCGTCCGGCCTCGACTCCACCGGCAGGAAGTGGACTCTGGGGAGCGACCATCAGAAGCGGGGCGGAGTGACTCGGAGCCACGCTTCTGGGAAATGCCTGAAAAAGAGGGACAGTCCCCATTCGGGGACAGTCCCACCACCCCTCCTCGGCTGCCAGAGGCCTTCCTCGGACCGGGGGGAAGCCGCCCCTTGGATCCCCCCAGCGCTCTCGCGCAATCCCCTTCCGCCTCGGGCGGGCGGTGACTGGCACCGGGCCACCCGCGCAGTTAGTCTAAATAAAGAGGTTGTATTTCTTGACGAGGTGGTCCGGCTGGTAGGACAGCTTGGCCCTGCGCAGGCCCGGTACGCCCACGTCCTGCTCCCGGTTGATGAACCGGAAGGCGGGCCATTCCCGGCGGATGAACTCCCGGTTGATCCACTGGGCCAGCCCGGGGAAGGCCGGGTTGGCGATCTCGATCTGGATGACGGCCGTATCGTCCGTAAGGCGCATGCCGATGGTGAAGGCTTCGACCCGGCCGCCCACGGTCACCACCCCCCCGACCAGGCCGATCTCCTCGTAGAGAGTCAGGCCCTCGAGGATGGCGTCCTTCTCCGCCGCGAGGTACGGGTCTCCGTTCCCCTTCTCCTCGTGCCACTGGAGGAGAAGCCGCCGGCAGCCCTCGGCGTGCTCGGGGCGTAGCCGGTCGTAGGCGTGCTCGAACGACGACTCGAATTTCTTGATGCGGTTGCGCTTGCCGTCGTATTTCTTGCCCTTGAGCTCGGCCAGGTCCTCGCTCAGGTAAACATAGTCGAAATTGTCGCGGTCTTCCTCGGCCCGGAAGCCGCCGCCGCAGGCCCGGACGAACGCTTCCGGTACGCGCGACAGTCTCGGGGCGCCGCGGAGGAGGGTCTGGATCGTGCCGCAGATGTCGGTCCCGCCGGCCGGCGGAAGGAAATACGCCGGCTCGAAGGTCGGCTCGATGAGGAGACAGAGGTTCCCGTTGAGGAAGGTGTATTTCGGGCGCTCGGAGTCCTTCCAGATGAGGATGTTGGCGAAATTCATCTCGCAGACGCCGGTCGGATGGGCGTCGAGATAGCTCATGATGACCTCGCGGTCCTCGAGGCCGACGGGCTTGAACTCGGGGTATTGGGGAAGCGTCATGACGCCTTTCTCACCATGACCGTGCACAGGCTCCGGTCGCAGCCGTCGCACCAGGCCGTGCGCCGTTTCTCGACAAAGGACCGCGGCGCGTCCGCGGTCCGCACAAAGCCGCAGGTCTCGAAGAAGCCGGGGATGACCGTGGCCAGATGGACGGGACCGGGGGCCTCCGCCATGAGCGCATCGACCAGCGCTTTGGCGACCCCCCGGCCGCGGCCGGCCGGCTCGACGCCGAGGGCGCAGAGTTCGAGGCAGTCGTGGTGTTTTTTCAGGCCGACGATGCCGACGATCCGCTGGCCCTCTTCCGCCACCCAGAACCGGTCCTTTTTCATGCCGGGATAGTCCAGTCCAAGGGACTTGGCCAGGCTGACGGCAAAAGGAAGGTCTTCGGGGAGGGCTTTACGGACGCGCATTAGCCGTCTATTATACCATGCCCGCACCTCGCCTCGAAGGGGTCGGGATCTTGCCGATAGGCATCCTCTTTCCGGGCTGGTCTGGGCCGGGGGAGGCCAACGGTCGGAGAGACGATCGTCTTCGTCTTGACAGGACCCCTTCCGGACAGTAATATTCCCCTGTGCTTGTGGGCAGCGGATACGGTTCCGGACGGTGCCCCTCGCTCGCGACCAGAAAAACCCAATTCTTCGACCAGGACGGAGCATGCTTCTCTTAATCATCAACCCCGGTTCGACGTCGACCAAGATCGCCGTGTACGAGGACGAGCGTGAGATCTTGTCCGAGAACATCCCGCATTCCGCCGAAGAGCTGGCTCCATTCAACAAGATCGTGGACCAGAAGGGTTTTCGAAAGGATATCATCCTCAGGACGCTCAAGGAGAAGAGCATCGAGCCGCCGCGTCTGGCGGCGGTCATCGGCCGGGGAGGTCTCCTCAATCCCATCCCGAGCGGCGTTTACCGGGTCAACGACAGAATGCTCGAGGACCTTTACAGCGGGGTCCAGGGAGAACACGCCTCGAACCTGGGCGGCCTGATCGCCGACGAGATCGCCCGTCCCTTGGGCATCCCCGCCTTCATCGTCGACCCCGTCGTCGTGGACGAATTCGATGATTGGGCCCGGCTGAGCGGTGTGCCGGAGATCCGACGCCGCAGCATCTTTCACGCCCTGAACCACAAGTATTCGGCCCGCCTGGCCGCCCGCGAGCTCGGCAAAAGCTATGAGTCGGTGAACCTCATCGTCTGCCATCTCGGCGGGGGCATCTCGATCGGCGTCCACAAGCAAGGCCGGGTCGTGGACGTCAACAACGCCCTGAACGGCGAAGGGCCTATCGCCCCGGAACGGGCCGGGACTGTGCCCGCGGGCGACCTGGTCGCTCTGGCCTTCGCGGGCAAGTACGCGGAGAGTGACCTTAAGAAGATGCTGACGGGCCGGGGCGGGATGGTGGCCCACCTCAAGACGAACGACATGCGAGAGACGCTCAAACGCGTCGCCCAGGGCGACAAGCAGGCGGAGCTCGTTTTCACGGCCATGGTCGTCACCGTGGCCAAGCAGGTCGGGGCGTGCGCCGCGGTCCTCAAGGGCCGGGTGGACGGGATCGTCCTGACCGGCGGTCTGGCCTTCTCGACCGAGTTCATCGATAGGATCAAAGAGTGTATCCAATTCCTCGGACCGGTCTTCGTTTTCCCGGGGGAGAACGAAATGGTCGCCTTAGCCCAGGCCGGCCTGCGCGTCATCCGGGGCGAGGATACGGCCCGCACCTATCCGTCTTAATTCAAGCCGAACTGAAGGGAGCCATCATGATTACGACCCTACATCAGATCGTCGATCGAGTGAAAGGCACCCCCAGCAAGCGGCTGGCCGTTGCCGTCGCTGAGGACCCCCACACCATCGAGGCCGTGGGCCGCGCCGTCAAGGAGAAGCTGGTCCATGCCGTCCTGACCGGGGATAAGAACGCTATCAAAAAGGTCGCCGACGAAAACAAGATCGACACCAGTCTCTTCGAGATCGTCCACGAACCTGACAAGGCCAAGGCCTTATCCCTCGCCATCGACAAGGTCCGCTCGGGCGAGGCCGATTTCCTGATGAAGGGCCTGCTGGATTCTTCCATCTATATCCGCGGCATCATCGACAAGGAGAAGGGCCTGCTTCCGCCCGGCAAGCTCCTGTCGCACGTGACGGTCATCCAGGTCCCGAGCTGGAAGAAGCTCATCATCTGCGGCGACGTGGCCGTCATCCCCGCCCCGGACCTCGAAGCGAAGATCGCCATCCTGAACTATGCCATCGATGTCGCCCACAAGCTCGGGATCGAGAAGCCCAAGGCCGTCCTCCTTTCGGCGGTCGAGAAGGTGAACCCCAAGATGCCCTCGACGACGGAATCGGCCATCATCTCCAAGATGGCTGAACGCGGCCAGATCAAGGGCGCCGTGGTCGACGGGCCGCTGGCCCTGGACGTGGCCTTCAGCAAGGAGAGCGCCCAGATCAAGGGCATCCAGTCGCCGGTGGCCGGGGACGCCGATATCCTGGTCTTTCCCAGCATCGAGGCGGGCAATATCTTCTTTAAAGCGTCGACCTACCTGGCCAAAGGGGAGCTGGGGGCCGTCGTGGTCGGGGCCAAGTGCCCGTGCGTCCTGACCTCGCGCGGGGATTCGGAAGATACCAAGTTCTTCTCAATCGCCCTCGCGTCGCTCCTGACCTAGCCCGCGAAAGACAAGACGGCTTTCCATCATTTGAACCCTCCGCCAAAATGAGGGGCGCGAGCTCCCCTCCGGATCCGCATTGACAGCCTTCTCCCCTTTTCTTATAGTGAGGGGGAATCCGTCGGAGAGGAGAAGAGAATGTCCCGTCACTCGAAAAGCGTCTCAACAAGAATCTTTATGTTTTCTCTGATCGCCCTGGCGGCGGCCTTCCTGTTCTCGGCCGAACAGGCCAAGCCGCCGAAAGTCCTCCAGTCGACGAGCTCAGAGCTGCGGCTCAAGGGCTTCGCCGAGTACCAGGCCATGGTTCAGGCCTCGACGTTCAAGGACCTCAAGTGGCAGTACCTCGGCCCAACGAACGTCAGCGGCCGGGTCACGGACATCGCCGTCGTCGCGCCGAAAGGCAGGAATTACACGATCTACGTCGCCTCCGCCTCCGGCGGCCTCTGGAAGACCGATAATGAGGGAACGACCTGGACGCCGATCTTCGTGAACCAGGCGACGGCGGCGTTCGGCGACATCGCCCTCGCGCCGTCCGACCCGCAGACGATCTGGGCCGGAACGGGTGAACAGAACATCTTCCGAAGCTCCCAGGCGGGCTGCGGCGTCTACAAATCCGCGGACGGCGGCAAGACCTGGGCGAACATGGGCCTTGCCGACACGAACACGATCGCCCGGATCGTCGTTCACCCGAAGAACCCCGACATCGTCTACGTCGCGGCCAGCGGGCACGAATGGACCTCGAACGCCGAGCGGGGCGTTTTCAAGACGACCGACGGCGGCAAGACCTGGCAGAGGGTTCTCTTCGTCAACGACCAGACCGGCGCCTACGATCTGGTCATGGACCCCAAGGATAACGAAACGCTCTACGCCGCCACCTGGCAGCGGACCCGCAGGAAATGGAACGACCCGCGGAATTTCCCGGACTACACCGGAAGCGGGGTCTTCAAGACGACCGACGGCAGCAAGACCTGGAGCCCCATCAACGCCGGCCTCCCCGAAGCCAAGTTCCGCGGCCGGACAGGCCTCGACATCTGCTTGACCAAGCCGAACGTTCTCTACGCTCTGGTCGACAATTACGACATCTCCCGGAAGCCGACGGCGGCTGAGTCGACGGATTCCTACGGCCTCCCCTCGAGCGGCATCATCAAGGGGGCCACGGTCTACCGGTCCGACGACGCGGGCGCCTCCTGGACGCAGGTGAGCGGACTGACGCCCGCCCAGAAGACCTTCATGGAGCGCCACTCCGGGACCTACGGCTGGGTCTTCGGACAGATCCGCGTCGACCCCAATGACGAGAACACCGTCTATATCATGGGAGTCCCGTTCAGCGTCTCGACAGACGGCGGGAAGACATTCCAGTACGTCCGGAGCCCGGGCGGCGACAACCACGCCCTGTGGATCGACCCGGACAACTCGAACTACCTCATCAAGGGCTTCGACCAGGGCGTCGCCGTTTCCTACGACAAGGGCAAGAACTGGCGCTATTTTCAGAATGAGATCCCCGTCTGCCAGTTCTTCAACATCAACTACGACATGGCGACACCGTTTAGGGTCTACGGCTCGATGCAGGACCACGGCAGCTTCCGCGCGCCGGTCGACCTGAGCAAGGGCCGCGACAAGATCCCGGCCCAGAAATTCGAGAACGCCACGGGCGGCGAAGGCTCGAATCACGCCGTCGACCCGACCAACCCCAATGTCGTCTATTCGGCCGGGTTCTACGGGACGATCATGCGGAGCGAGTACGACAAGCCCGGTGACTTCCCCGGCTGGCCCTGGACGAAATCCCTCCTGCCGACGCAGTACGAGAACGAGCCGCGCCTCCGCGGACAGTGGCTGGCGCCGTTCATCATCTCCTCCCATAATCCGAACATCCTTTACCACGGCATGCAGTTCCTCTTCCGCTCGCTTGACCGCGGCGACACTTGGGAGAAGATCAGCCCCGACCTGACGTGGAACACGGCCTCGGAAATGGGCGACATCCCCTACCATACTCTCTTCGCCATCTCCGAATCGCCCCTCCGGAACGGTCTGGTCTACGCCGGCACGGACGACGGCCGGGTCTGGGTGACGAAGGACGGCGGCAAGGCCTGGACCGAGATCACGGCCGGTCTCCCCTACCAGAAATGGGTGTCGCGGCTCGTCGCCTCGGCCTACGATCTCGGGACCGTGTACATGACCCAGAACGGCAAGCGGGACGACGACTTCACGCCCTACATCTGGAAATCGACGGACTTCGGCAAGACGTGGACGAGCCTGGCCAAGGGCATCCCGGTTGGGCCGGTCAACGTCATCCGCGAGGACCCGGTCAACCGGACGATCCTTTATGTCGGTACGGACATGGGCGTCTACGTAACCAAGGACGGTGGCAAAAATTGGATGGCCCTGGGCGCCGGCCTGCCGACGTGCTACGTCCACGATCTCATCATCCACCCGCGCGACAACATTATCGTCATCGCGACGCACGGCCGCGGCATGTGGGCCCTCGACGCCAACCCCATCAACGAGAAGGACAAGCGGCGGACATACTATTACGAGGATTGAGGTTTTGAGGGGCGGCTCCGGACCGGGCGAAGGGTCCGGCCGGACGATGGTCATCGAGGGGGTTGGGCCCGTCCGCTTTGAGAAGAGCCGGCGGGCGCGGCGGATCTCGGTGACGGTCCGCGCCTCGCGCGGGGTCCGGGTCGCCTTCCCCTGGCGGGTCTCCTTCAACAAGGCCCGACGGCTGGCTGGGAAGAAGAGCGTCTGGATGCGGCGGACGGTCGCCCGCATCGAGCGGGCCCGAGAGCGCTGCCGGGAGGCGGTCGACGCGGCCGATGATCTCGACCGCCGGGCGGCGCGGGCGCAGCTCGCGGCGCGGCTGGCCGCTCTGGCCGCCGAGCACGACCTTTCCTACGAGCGGCTGAGCGTCCGGTCGCAAGTGACGCTCTGGGGGAGCGCGTCTCCCAAGGGCGCCATCCAGCTCAACGCCCTCCTGGCCGTCCTGCCGCGTGAGCTCGCGGACTACGTCATCGTCCACGAGCTCGTCCACACGCGCGAGCGGGGCCACGGCCGGGCTTTTTGGAGCGAGCTCGAGCGCCGCATGCCCGACGCCCGCCGCCGCCAGGCCCGCCTTCGGGAGTACTCGCTGGCCCTGTTTTGAGAGGCACAGTCCCCTTGCGAGGGACGGCACCTCCAGGGCTCTCCGGCCGTCGGCGAGGCCCAAATGAACTTCTTCCCTTTTAGCTCGGATTGTAATAAAAGGATGTAAGAAAGGTGGCTGACATGAATGATGTCCGATCCGCCTCGCCCAGCGCTCCGTCCGCACCGCCCGCCCGCCACTACGGCATGGTCGCCCTCGTCTTCCTGACCTTCTTCGTCATCTCGCTCGTAACGAACGTCATCGGCGCGATCAACCCCGATGTTGGGAAGAGCTTCCACCTCAACCTGACCCTCGTCGGCCTCCTGGCCTTCGCCTTCTTCATCGCCTACGGCGTCATGTCCATCCCCTCCGGCATGCTCCTCGAAAGAACCCGAGAGAAGCCGGTCATGATCGCCGCCTTCCTCCTGGCCCTTGTCGGGACGCTGCTGATCTCCATCTTCCCCGGCTACCTCGTCTTCCTCCTCTCCCTGTTCCTCGTCGGCGCCGGCATGGCCGCCCTCCAGGTGGCCATCAACCCTCTGCTCCGGGTCTCCGGCGGCGAGGAGCACTTCGCTTTCAACTCGGTCATGGCCCAGCTCATCTTCGGCAGCGCTTCCTTCCTCAGCCCTCTCATCTATTCGTATTTCGTCCAGAACCTGGGACAGCCGGGCGGCCAGGGCAAGCCCCTCATCGGGCTCATGACGAAGCTCGTCCCGCCGTCTCTCCCCTGGGTCTCTGTCTACTGGGTCTTCGCGGCCCTGGTCGTCATCATGATCGCCGTCCTGGCCGCCGTCCGCTTCCCGCTCGTCGTCAGGACGGACGAGGAGCGCGCCGGCGCCTGGGCCACGCACAAGGCCCTTTTCAGGAACAAGTCCGTGCTCCTCTTTTTCATCGGCATCTTCGCCTACGTCGGCACCGAGCAGGGCGTCTCCTATTGGATCTCCAAGTTCCTGCTGACGTACCACGGATATGACCCGCAGACCGTCGGGGCGGGCCGGGTCTCCCTCTTCTGGGGGCTGATGACCGTCGGCGGCCTGCTGGGCCTCGTGCTCCTCAAGCTCTTCGACAGCCGGAAGGTCCTGGTCGGGTTCTCCGTCGCGGCCATCGCCATCCTGAGCCTGGCCCTGTTCGGGCCGGGGCTGGTGGCCTTGGTCATGTTCCCGCTCATGGGCTTCGCCGCCTCGGTCATGTGGCCCATCATCTTCTCCCTGGCCCTGAACTCCGTCTCGAGCCACCACGGCTCGTTCTCCGGGATTCTCTGCACGGGCATCATCGGAGGAGCCCTCGTGCCCCTCGTCATCGGGCGCCTGGGCGACTGGTTCGGCCTGCGGCAGGGGATGTTCCTTCTTTATGTCACGCTCGGATACATTCTCAGCATCGGCCTCTGGGCGAGACCGATCATCCTCAACGAAACGATCTTCCGGAAGAGGCGGAGGGAGGCGGCGTGAGACCCGACACGGTCATCGGCGTCGACCTCGGCGGGACGAACGTCCGGGCGGGCCTCGTCGAAGGCGGGCGACTGACGGACCTCCGCTCCGTCCCCGTCCGGAGTCAGGGCACGGAACGCGACGTCCTCGAGGACATGTTCAGCGCCATCGACGCGGTCATCCGCAAGGGCGTCGCCGGGATCGGGGCCGGGGTGCCTTCGGTCATCGACCTCAAGAACGGCGTCGTCTACGACGTCCAGAACATCCGCTCCTGGACCAAGGTCCCGCTCAAGTCGCACCTCGAGGCGCGTTACCATCTCCCGGCCTACGTCAACAACGACGCCAACTGCTTCGCCGCAGGCGAGAAGTACTTCGGCAAGGCCAAGCCCTACGACCACGCCGTCGGACTGATCCTCGGGACGGGGCTCGGGGCCGGCGTCATCGCCAACGGCCGGCTCTACTCGGGGACGAACTGCGGGGCCGGGGAATTCGGCATGCTCCCCTATCGCGACAGGAACTTCGAGGCCTACGCGAGCGGCCAGTTCTTCGAGCGCGTCCACGGCGTCCCCGGCCGGGAGCTCGCCGGGCGGGCCGAGCGGGGCGATCCGGCCGCCCTGGGCATCTTCGCCGAATACGGACGCCACGTCGGCGAGGCCGTCAAGGCCATCTGCTATGCCGTCGACCCCGAGGCCATCATCCTCGGCGGCTCGGTCAGCAAGTCCTTCCGCTTCTTCAAGGACGCGATGTGGGAGACGTTCCAGAGCTTCGCCTACTCGATCACCAAGGAGGGGCTGAGGATCGAGGTCTCGGAGACGGAGAACATCGCCATTCTCGGCGCCGCGGCTCTTTACTACGACGCCTTGGCGGCATAGGATCGTTCCGGGCGTCCTTCATTGACAGGTTTCCGGCCCTCGGGTATTTTATAGGAACTCATTACGACCCATTTGTCAGGAGTCATATCCATGGTAAGAACAACAAAATCCCGTCTCAAGGCGGTTACTGCGGCCTTGACACTCGCCCTGCTGGCCTTTCTGGCCGTGCGGCCGGCCTCGGCCCGCGGCGAGGACGAGAAGCCGGGCCTCCTCGGCGCGTGGAAGGCCACGGCCGAACTGAGCTATGTCGTGACGGGCGGCAACAGCGCAACATCCGCCTTCAGCTTCGCAGGTACGCTGGCCCGGAAATGGACGAACGACGCCTTGACCATCAAGACCTTCGCCCTGAGGAGCAGCGCCTCGACGATCACGAGAACGGCCGAAGGCACGGAGACCGACTACACGGTCGTCGAGCAGAAGATCAGCCGCCTCGTGGCCGAGAACTACCTCGTATCGGCCCTCTATGACCATCGCCTTTCGAAGAAGGCCGTCCTGCAGTTCGGCCTCGGCTGGGACCGCAACCGGTTCGCGGGCCTGGCCAGCCGGGTCGTCCTCAGTGCAGGCGCGGGCTACGCCTGGGTCGAGACGAAACGGACGACGTTCAAGACCGACGGCGCCCTGACGTACACTCTGCGCAAATACTTCGACCTGAGCGCGACTTCGTTCGCCGGCTTTCGCGGGATCGCCTCGTTCGAGCAGAAGATCCTCGAGACGGCCTCATTTGCAAGCCTGTTCATTTTCGACGATAACCTGAGGAGAACGATCGACTGGCGCTACGACTGGACGAATTCGATCACGGCCTCCATCTCCAAGGCGCTGGCCCTCAAGACGAGCCTGCGGCTTCTCTACGCCCATTTGCCGGCCGATCAGTACGTCCCCTTGTTCGACCTCGGCGGGCTGCCCACGGGCCTGAACGTCCCGGTCCCGCTGAGGAGATTCGACACCTTCTTCACGACGTCCCTCGTCATCAACTTTTAGGCAAAAAGGGGTCGGGTTGAAGATCTCCCGCTTGAGCGGAAGCCCGGTCGAGCGAAGGCGGGATGAGCCGATGAGCGCGGACTGGGCCACGCCCCGGCCGTTTGACCGCTTCGCGGCGTCCCTGTAAAATGGGAGCGAGTCATGTCCGGGCCGCTTGGGAAGCGTGAGGCCGCGGGAGGGAGGTTCCGATGAAGAAACGTTATTGGCGCTGCTTTGTCTGCAACGACATCCACTATGGCGTGGCCCCGCCCGAGCTCTGCCCGACCTGTAAGGTCCTGAACGCGTACGTCGAGATCACGGCCGAGGAAGCCCGGAAGTTCCTGGGAGGCGGGCCCGACACGGCCTTCGCCCCGGCCGACTTCCGGCAGGCCATCGAGCGGTTCACGGCCGGGAACGAGTTCAAGGTCAACCCGGATGAGGGCAAGGTCCAGACGCTCCTCAGCGGGATCTTCGAGAACGAGACCAACCACGGCTTCAAGTTCTGCCCCTGCCGCCTCCGCACCAAGGAGTGGGAGGAGGACCTGAAGCTCGTTTGCCCCTGCAACTTCCTCATCCACGAAACGTACCGGGGCGTGCCGAACGGTGAATGCTGGTGCGGACTCTTCGTCAGGAGGACTTGATGGCCAGACTGCTCATGTTCCACGGCAGGGAATGCCCACACTGCAAAAAGATGATGCCGCTCGTCGAGAAGCTCGAGCAGGAAACGAACGCTCGCTTCGAGAAGTACGAGATCTGGCACGACGAGAAGAACGCGGACCTGATGCGGTCGTTCCGCCCCGTCATCGCGTCGAAGTGCGGCGGCCAGCTCCGGGTCCCGACGTTCGTCAACGCCGATTCGAGCGATGCCGTTTGCGGCGAGATGGAGTACGACAAGCTCAAGGCCTGGGCCCTCGGCCAACCCGCGGCTTAGCCTGGCTCCGGGCCGGGGGCACCTTTGGCCATTGATCGCTTCGGGGGTTACCGATGATCGAACAATTCGACCCGCTCAAGGGCGAAAGGTTGCAGGTTCTCGACGAATCGGGGAAGGCGCGGGCCAGCCTCGAGCCCGCCCTCGCCGCCGCGGACCGGCGCCGGATCTACGAGCTCATGGTCCTCTCGCGCGCGGCCGACGCCAAGGCGCTCAAACTGCAGCGTCAGGGCCGGATGGGGACCTTCGCCTCGAGCCTCGGCCACGAGGCCTGCCAGGTCGGCACCGCCTCGGGTCTGGCCGGCGGCGACTGGTTTTTCCCCTACTTCCGCGACCTCGGCGCCTACCTCACCCTCGGCTACCCGCTCGACGTCTATTACCACTATTGGATGGGGAACGAGGCCGGGCTCCGCACACCCGACGGCCTGAACATCTTCCCCCTGGCCATCCCCGTGGCTTCCCAGATCGTCCACGCCGTGGGCGCCGGGATGGCCGCGAACTACCGCAAGCTCAGGATCGCCGTGGCCGCAACGTTCGGCGACGGGGCGACCTCGGAGGGCGACTTCCACGAGGCCATGAACTTTGCCGGCGTCTTCAAGACGCCGAATGTCTTCGTCTGCTACAACAACCAGTTCGCGATCTCCGTGCCGCGCAGCCGACAGACCGCCTCGGCGACCATCGCTCAGAAGGCCCTGGCCTACGGCTTCGGCGGCGTCCAGGTCGACGGGAACGACGTTCTGGCCGTCTATGCCGCGGTGAAGGAGGCCGCCGACCGGGCTCGCGCCGGCGGCGGGCCGACCCTCATCGAGGCTTACACCTACAGGATGGGGGACCACACGACCTCCGACGACGCCTCCCGTTATCGTTCGAAGGACGACGTCGCCGACTGGGAGAAGCGCGATCCCGTTCTGCGGTTCCGGCTCTACCTGAAGGGCAAAGGCGAATGGGACGAGGCCTATGAAAAGACCCTCCAGGAGAAGACGGCCGCGGTTGTGGAGAAAGCCGTCGAGGCGGCCGAAGCTCGTCCGGCCGCGACGGCCGAGGACCTGTTCGTCTACACCTACGCCGCGATGACGCCCAACCTCCAGGAGGAGTTGGCCGACCTCAAGGAATCCCTCAAGGGGGCCTCCCGATGACGAGGACCATGGCCCAGGCCATCAATCAGGCCCTCGCCCAGGAAATGGCGAGCGACGACCGCTACGTCCTCCTCGGCGAGGACGTCGGCCGCGACGGCGGCGTTTTCCGCGTAACGGAGGGCCTCGTCGACCGGTTCGGACCCGAGCGGGTCATCGACACGCCGCTCGCCGAGTCGGGTGCGGTCGGGGCGGCCGTCGGCATGGCGGCCCTGGGTCTCCGGCCCATCGTCGAGATCCAATTCATGGGCTTCATCTATCCGGCCTTCAACCAGATCGTCTCACATGTCGCCCGCCTCAGGAACCGGACCCGCGGCCGCTTCGCCGTGTCGCTCGTCATCCGGACGCCCTACGGCGCCGGCGTCCGGGCCCTCGAGCATCACTCGGAGAGCACCGAGGCGCTCTTCTGTCAGATCCCGGGGCTCGTGGTCGTCGTCCCCTCGGAGCCGGCCGAAGCCAAGGGCCTCCTCACCGCCTCCCTCCGGAGCGATGATCCCGTGATCTTCCTCGAGCCGACGCGCCTCTATCGGGCCGAGAAGCAGGAGGTGCCGGACGAGGCCTACGAACTGCCGCTCGGCCGGGCCCGGATCGTTCGAGAAGGGAAGGACGTGACTGTCGTCGCCTGGGGCGCGATGATCCCCGTCGCCCGGAAAGCCGCGGACATGGCCCAGGCCGGGGGGGTCGAGGTCGAGATCGTCGATCTGCGGACGCTTTCCCCCATGGACCGGGAGGCGGTCGTCGGCTCGGTCAAGAAGACGGGCCGGGCCGTCGTCCTGCACGAGGCGCCGAAGACCTGCGGCCTCGGAGCGGAGATCGCCGCCCTCATCGGCGAGCGAGCGCTCCTCAGCCTCAAGGCGCCCGTCCTGCGCGTCACGGGACAGGACATCACCGTCCCGCTGCTCAAGAGCGAGGACGATTATTACCCGAACCCGGAGCGGCTGGCCCGAGCCGTCCGCCGCGTCATGGAGTTTTAAGCATGGCCAAACAATTTCGATTTCCCGACGTCGGGGAGGGCATCACCGAGGGCGAGGTCGTCCGCTGGCTGGTCAAGGAAGGCGACGAGGTCAAGGCCGACCAGGCCCTGGTCGAGATCGAAACGGACAAGGCCGTCGTCGAGATGCCCTCACCCTACCCTGGGACCGTCCTCCGGCTCCATCACAAAGAAAAAGACATCGTCAAGGTCGGCGAGGTCCTGGTGACGGTCGGCGAGAAGGGCGAGGCCGTGCCCGCGGCCGGGCCGGCGCAGGCGGCGCCCGCCGCGGCGGCGGGTCCGGTCGCGACCGCGGCCCAGGCCTCAACGTCTGGGGCCCCTCCCGGCGAGGTCCTGGCGACGCCAGCCGTACGCAGGCTCGCCCGCGACCTGGGCGTCGACTTGGGGGCGATCGGGGGCTCCGGGCCGGGCGGACGGATCACCGAGGACGACATCAAGGCCGCCAAGGAGAAACCGGCGGAAAAGAAGGTCGAGATCAAGGTCAAGCCGAAGTACGACCTTTACGGCAATCTCGAGCGGATCCCGCTCCGCGGCGTCCGCAGGGCCACGGCCAGGCACATGCGGGAGTCGTTGAACAAGGCCGCCCACGTGACGCACTGCGACGAGGCCGACGCGACGAAGCTCGCCGCGCTCCGCGACTCCATGAGGGCGGACGCGGAAGGGAAAGGGCTCAAGCTGACCTACCTCCCGTTCATCATCAAGGCCGTCGTCGAGGCCCTCAAGCTCCACCCGACCCTCAACGCCTCGCTCGACGACGAGGAGGAGGAGATCGTCGTCAAAAAGTATTACAACATCGGGGTCGCCGTCGACGTGCCCGACGGCCTGATCGTCCCCGTGGTCAAGGCGGCCGACGAAAAGTCCGCGCTCGACCTCGCCGGGGAGATCCAGAGCTTGGCCAAGGCGGCCAGAGAGCGCACCCTCGACCTGGCCGACCTCAAGGGCGGCACCTTCTCCATCACCAACGTCGGCGTCATCGGCGGGTTCGCGGCGACACCGATCATCAACTACCCCGAGGTGGCCATCCTGGCGACGATGAAGATCGAGGAGCGGGCGAAGATCGCGAATGGCGCCGTCGTCGTCCGCAAGACCCTCCCGCTTTGCCTGTCCTTCGATCACCGGGTCGTCGACGGCGCGGAAGCGGCCCGCTTCACCAAGGACCTCATCCGCTTCCTGGAGGAGCCGGAGAAGCTGCCGCTCGGGGGGAAGGAATAGGACGCCGGTCTCCCCGCGTTTCGTGCCCAAAGCGGCGGAATGAAGGTCCGACGCTGTCTTTGCCGCTCTATTGCCGGCCGCAATCCAGCGCGGCGATCGAGAGCGCCGGCAGCGTCACGGCGTTCCCGGACCCTCTCTCGAGCTTAACGCGGACCACTCTCGCAGGATCGGCGAAGCTGTTGATGATATCGACCTGGCCCCTTTCCTGAGCGTCCTTGACGACCTCCCCTCCCCTGACGGCGAAACCGGGCCCGAAGTCCGAGAGGTCGAGGGCCACCCGGACCGGCTCCTTCCCGGGGTTGACGACGAACACCGTCGCCGCGGATCGATCTTCCGAAGCGCAGGCCGTTACGTCGACCCCGGCTGGGACGTCCGCGGCCACGCGGAGCGGCACGAGCCGCGAATGGTCCCTGTACATGGCCATGACGAGGAAACTCGGCGTCCGGTAGAACCCGGCGGCGTTCGTCTGGATCGTTCCGCCGCAGAAACTGTTGGTCATGTTCGACCGGCAGGCGAGAACCACAAAGTCGGAGTGGCGGTGGAGAACGTTCAGGAAGCGCGCCTCGAAGATCGCGCACCCGAGGCTGTTGAGCTTGCCGCGGCCGAGGCCCCAATTGCCGGCGTCGATATTCCACTCGGTGACCCCTATCCGGATCCGGTCCCGGCCGGCCGACTCCCGGATCCAGCCTTCGATCTTCCTCAAGTCGGCGTCCACGCCGTCGAGGTCGGGCTGGTAGTAATGCGGGCAGACGATCTGGATGTCGGGGCCGGCGATGTCGATGATCTCCTTGGTTGGGAAGGACGACAGGACGACGGCGTTGGGGTCGGCGTCCCGGACGGCCCTGGCGAAGGCCACGAGGCTCTGGACGTATCCGGGCGAGTCGATCTCGTTCCCCACCTGCCAGAACTTGACGCCGTAAGGCTCGGCCCGGCCGTTCGCCGCCCGCTTCCGCCCCCAATCGGAGTCGGCGGGGCCGTTGAGGTACTCGACCATGCGGCGGGCGCTCTCGACGCCGTCACCCAGGCTGACGCAGACGAGCGGCTCGGCGCCGACGGCCCGGCAGAGCCGAACGAACTCCTCGACCCCGACGTCGTTCGTGTCGCGACGGCCCCAGACCCGGTTGACGAACGATGGCCGCAGGTCGCGGTCGCCGAGGGCAGCGCTCCAGCGGTAGGGACCGGGGTCGACGGTCGAGCCGCCCCAGCGCACGACCGGCGGGCCGAGCTCCTTCATGGCCTCGACGACGTCGCGCCGCCAGCCGTCGACGTTGTCCCCGGGCATAAGCGAGAGCTCGTCGAGCCAGAGGTGTCCTTGGCCTCGCGCTTCGATCTCGAAAACGGCCCTGTCCGTCGTGCCGTTCGATTTGAGTTCCCCGGCGAACTTGCCCCATTCAGGACCCGGTTTGGAGAGGTCCAGGGCGGCCAGGGTCGTCCATGATCCGTCGGGCAGAAGCGTCTTGAGCGAAAGCCGGACCCTGAGCGAAGGCGAGTCGCCGCGCCAATGCCCTGTCACCGGATAGCCCATCCTCTTTCGGACGGCGAGGCCACTCTGGGTGAGCCTGGCGGGGACGCCCGCACGCACGTCCAGACGGCACGACTGTCCATCGTTCAACGGGCGCGCGGCGTCGCGGCTCCAGTCGGGACTCTTGTCCCAGTCCCTGTCGCAGAGGTTGGGCTCGCCCCGGAAATAATCCCAGGTCGAGGTCGGCAGGACGCCCTCGAAGCCGCGGTCGCCAAGCATCTCCGCCCACATCCCCGGCACGAGGTCGTCCAGGAGCTCGACGAAACCGCCGTAGAGCGTGGGGCGGATGCGGCCGCCGTGGAGGGATTCGGAGCGGAGCTTCAGGACGATCTCCCCGGCCGGCGCGCCCGGCTCGGCGAAGACGGACGGGCCGGGCATGCTCAGGGCGAAGATGAGAACGGCCGCAAGGGCCCGGACCTCTCGAGCGATCATCTCTCCTCCTTCCTGGTTTTGACGTCAATGCCCGTGCCGGTGGTGTGTGTCCGGCCAATGGCCGTGGACGTGTTCGAGCGGCTCGTGGACGTGCTCGTGCGTGTGGGACCCGCGGACCTCCCCCTCGTGGGCATGGCCGTGATGAAGGTCGTCGTGGCTGTGGGAATGCGCGTGGACCGTCCGTTCGTGCCGGTGGCCGTGGATGTGCCGCTCGGTGACGATGAGGACGACCCCCGCGAGCATCAGGAGCCCGGCCGCCGCCGTCGGCCATCGCGGCTTGTCCCCGAGCAGCCAGAGCGAGACAAGTGAGCCGACGAACGGCCCGAAGCTGAAGAACGCGCCGGTCCGGAACGCGCCGAGCCCCTTGAGGGCCCGGATGAATAGGACCAGGCTCAGCCCGTAGCAGATGGCCCCGACGGCGAGGCCCTTGGCCGCCGCGGCATCGAGCTTGAAGCCCTGGCCGAGGAGGAACGCGGCCGCCGTCGACACGGCTCCGGCCGCGAGGCCCTTGATGCGGGCGATCTGGATGGGGTCCTTGTCGGAGATGCGGCGCGTCAGGTTGTTGTCGAGCCCCCAGCCGAGCATGGCCAGGACGACGAGGACGGGCCCGGCCGGAGCGAAGCGGCCGCCGCCGACGCCGTTCCAGGACAGGGCGACGCCCGCCGCCGTCATTAATGCCAGCGCGAGCCAAGTCCGTTTCCGCGCGTTCTCCCTGAAGAAAAGGACGGCGATCACGGCCGTGGCCACACCCTCGAAATTGAGGAGGAGCGAAGCGGAAAAACCGGATATCCTGTCCAGCCCGGCCATGAGGCAGACGGGCCCGACGATGCCGCCCGCGACAACAGCGCCGGCGAGCCATGGCCAATCCTTTCTTTCGAGCTTAGCTTCGCGCCGCCCGATCTCAAGAGGGACACTCCCCGCCGGGGGGGAGTGTCCCCTATCCGCCGCCCGGCCGCGACCCGCGGGGATCGCGCGGAGGGTCAGGGAATAGACCGCCAGGCCCAGAAAACTCCCGAGATAAAGGAGTCCGGCCAGGGCGACGGGCCGGACGTCGCCGAGCAGGAGCTTGGCCAGGGGAACGCTGACGCCGAACAGAACCGCCGAGAGAAGGACCGAAACGAGCGGCCCCGGGCTCATCCGGACCTCGCCGGCGTCTCGCCTTCGGTCACGGACAAGATGATCAGGCGCCGGGCTTCCGGGTCCCATTCCGCGGTGACCCGGCCGCGGGGAACGGCGCCGATGGCCCGCGCGGGCTGCGTCGTGGCGAGCGGCAGGACGTCGGAGATCGGCATCCCCGTGAAGCGGGCCATGTTGGCCACCGCCCGGTCCATGGTCAGCGCGGACCCGGCCAGGTGCGCGGTCCCCGGGAGCCCGACGCGCCCGGCGGCGTCGCTCTCGACCTCGAGCTCGCCGAGCCGGAAGCGGCCCGGCGGGGCGCCGGCGGCGGCCATCGCGTCCGTCACCAGCAGCGAACGCCCGGCGCCCTTGGCCCGGACCATGGCCTTGAGCACGGCTGGCGGCAGATGAAGGCCGTCGGCGACGAAGCTCGCGCAGAGCCCGTCCGCAGCGAGCTGCGGCCAAATGGGGTTCTCGTGCCGGTCGAGCGTCGTCGCGCAGCCGTTGCCGAGATGCGTCGACAGCGTCGCGCCGGCCCGGACCGCGTCCTCGATCAAGGCCGATGTGGCTGCGGTATGGCCGAGGCCCACCCGCACGCCGCGGCCGACGAGGTGCTCGATCAAGGCCAGGGCCCCGGGCGCTTCGGGAGCGAGCGTGACAAGCACGATGCGCCCCCCGGCCGCGTCCTGGCGGCGCTCGAAGTCGTCGACCGAGGCCGGGAGGACGTGGCCGGCCGGATGCGCCCCTCGCGCGCCGTCGAGCGGAGAGATGTACGGCCCTTCCATGTGCAGGCCCCACACGGCGGCCTCGCGCGCGCCGAAGAGCGCCCGTGCGCACGCCGCGAACTTTTCGAATGAAGAGGTGATGAGCGTCGGCAGGCAGAGAGTGACGCCCGTCGTCCGCATGGCCCGGACCGCGCCGCTGATCCTGTCCGGCGGCTGGCCGGGCGTATTGAAGTCGACCCCGGCGAACCCGTTCACCTGCAAGTCGACAAAACCCGGGAACGCGAGCTTCATGACGTGAGCAAGCCCCGGCGGATGGTCTCCGGCGAGAGGAGGGCCGACGAATCCTTGTCCAGATAGAGGGTCGCTTCGGGATGGGTGCGCAGTATGGAGGCCGGCGCCTGGGGGCTCACCGGTCCCTCGAGGCAGAGCCGCACCGCCTGAGCCTTGCGCACCTCGGGCACGACGGCGATGATCGCCCTGGCCTTGAGCAGCTGCCGAACGGAGATCGAGATGGCCCGTTCCGGAACATCGGCCAGCGTCTCGAACCAGCCCTCGCCGACCTGCTGGCGGCGGCAGGCCTCGTCGAGGCGCACGATGATGTACGGCGTCTCCGTTTCAAAATCGGCGGGCGGGTCGTTGAAGGCGATGTGGCCGTTCTCGCCGATGCCGATGAAGGCGACGTCGACCGGCTCGGCCGCGAGCAGGCGGCCCACCCGCTTGCACACCGCCTCGGGCTCGGATCCTCCGTCGAGAAGATGGACGCGGTCCATCCCGGTCGGCCGGACGAGGCGGTCGAGGAGATACTTCTGGAAGCTCGCTGGGTGGTCGGCCGGGAGGCCGATGTACTCGTCCAGGTGGAACATCTCCACCTGCGGCCAGGCGATGCCGGGTGAGGTCGTGAGCGCGGCGAGGAATTCGAACTGTGATCGTCCCGTCGCGGCCAGGATGCGGGCCGTGCCGCGGCCAGTGATCGCTCCCCGGATGAGGCGCGCGGCGTCGGCTGCGGCTTCGCGCCCGAGGGCGTCCCTGTCAGCAAAGAGCCGGATGGTCATTTCGAGCCTCCGAGGCGCCAGAGCCGCACGTTCCGGAACTCATGGCCTGGCCCCATGCCCTTCAGGACGATGAGGCCTGCGCGCGGCGCGGGGTCCACGATCGACCAAGCCAGGATGCCGTTGATGGTGAGAGAGACGACCGGGCCGCGGGCCGCGACCTCGCACCGGTTCCATCCGTCGGAGGGGCGGGCGCCCGAGCTCATCACCCGTCCGGGCGGAGGGGCCGCCACGATCGGGAGACCCTCGGGCGCCGCACCTTTATCCGGACCTGGAGCGCAACGGATGAGGACACCGGTGTGGGCCCCCTCGGGCGACGGGGACGCCCGCCATTCGAACGCCAACCGGAAGTCCCTGCAAGCGCGGACCGTGGCGATCCAGCCCGGAGGCGTTGCGCCCGGCGCCAGGACGGCCCCGGGGCCGCCGGGGAACGGCGTTTCCGATGTTCCCTCCCCGTCGTCCGGAACGCCGAGCCGCCTGAGCCGCTCCTCGTGACCGGCCCGGTAGCGCTTCTCGAACTCCACCGCGTCCGACGCCTTCCTCTCGGACCAGAGGTCGTCGGCCACGGCCAGCAGCCGCGGATAGAGCCGGCGTTCGACGAGCGATTGTTCCGTCGCCCAGGCGGAGGCGTGGCCGCCGAGGACTTTCGCCTGCGGCGCCAGGGACTGATACTTCAGCGCCCGGTCGCCCATCTCCGCCGGCGGGTCCGGGAAACGGGTGGCGTTCCAGGCGAGGACCGCGGCGAGCGGCAGGCCCTCCCCCAACCCGAATGACGTCAGGTAGAGCGGCCCCTGCGAGGAATTCAGGATGACGTAGCCCGACGCGGCCAGCGGCGCGACGACGGCGAGGTTGAACCAGGCATCGACGAGGATGTCCCGCGGCGGCATCGGCTCGACGCCCGGATGGATGGCGTCGTTCCAGACGATGAGCCGCTTGCCGTGGCTCTTGGCGATCCCGTCGAGGTTGCGGAGGAAGACGTGGTAAAGCGCGTCGACCGACGTGACCCCCTCCCGCGCCATGCGCGCCCGGCAGTCCGGGCATTCGGCCCAGCGCTTGATGGCGTACGGCTCGTCGGCGCCGAGGTGGATGAACGCCGAGGGGAAGACTTCGGCCGCTTCGGCCACCAGGCGGTCGATGAATTCCCGGGTGAAGGCCCGCCCGGCGCAGAGGATGGCCTCGTTCATGGCCCGCGTCCGCCGCTCGCAATCCAGCTCCGGATAGGCGTTAACCGCGGTCATGGAATGGCCGGGGACATCGAATTCGGGCACGATCTCGACGCCGTAACGCTCGGCGAAAGTGACGAGCCCGCGCAGGTCCGCCTGCGTGTAAAGGGGCTCGCCGGGGCGGTTGCACTTCGGCCAGGCCTTCGATTCGAAGCGCCACGCCTCATCGTCGATGAGGTGGAGGTGCAGCACGTTCAGCTTGTAGGCCGACATGACCCGGATCGTCCGGCGGATGAAGTCCAGGTCGAGGAACGACCGGACCGGGTCGAGCATGAGTCCGCGCCAAGACCTGTGCGGCCGGTCCGTGACCGTCCCGCGGCGGACGGCCGGGCCGGCCGCAGTTGGCTCGATGCTTTGGATGAACGTCTGCGCGCCCCAGAGCAGGCCGCGGGGGTCGGAGGCGATGATCTTCGCCGACCGGCCGACCTTAAGCCGGTAGGCTTCGGGCTCTCCGGGGAAGGCGCCGGCATCGAGGGAGAGGGAGATCGTCCCCTCCGGACGGCGTCCCTGGTCCGGCTCGACGACCGCCCCGACCCCCGCGAGTTCGAAGAGCCCCTCGCGGAGGACATCGGCGATCTCGGCCGCTCGCGCCGGGGCCCCGGCCGCAACGACAATCCGCAGACCCGGGCCGAGCCGGAACCAGCCCCTCTCATGGCGCGACGAGGACGGAAGGGGGATGAGGGAAGGGCTCGCGGCGGCGACAGTCACCATGATCAAGACCCCCACGGCTCCCAGGCAGAGCATCATGCCATGGGACGCCCCACTCGCTGGCTGGCGGAAACATCCGTTCATGAAGCGGTGCGTTCAGGACTCCGGTTTGGCGTTCCGACCGCCGACCGGAGCATAAATCATGGCCCGAAAGCCTGTCAAGCGCATCCCGGGGGGCAGTTGAGTTCGGGCGGGTTTTCGGGTATAATACGGGCTCGCTTGCACGACCTGGGTCATTCCGACAGTCCCGAAACGGCTCACCCCCGAATCCCCGGACCGGCGTGATATCCTTAAGGCAAACGTCCATGAACACTGACATCGTCCGCATGCGCAACATCGGCATCAGCGCGCACATCGACTCCGGCAAGACGACGTTGACGGAGCGGATCCTCTTTTACTGCAAGAAGATCCACAAGATCCACGAGGTCAAGGGCAAGGACGGGGTGGGCGCGACCATGGACTCCATGGATCTCGAGCGCGAGCGGGGCATCACCATCGCCTCGGCCACGACCAACGTCACCTGGGACGACCACTCCATCAACATCATCGACACGCCCGGTCACGTCGACTTCACCATCGAGGTCGAGCGCTCCCTGCGGGTCCTCGACTCGGCCATCCTCGTCCTTTGCTCGGTCGGCGGGGTCCAGTCGCAGACGATCACCGTCGACCGCCAGCTTCGCCGCTACGACGTGCCCTTCATGGCCTTCATCAACAAGCTCGACCGCGTCGGCGCCAATCCGTTCAAGGTCCGGGACCAGATCATCGACAAGCTCGGCCACAATGCCGTCCTCTTGCAGATCCCCATCGGCCTCGAGGATCGTTTCAAAGGCATCATCGACCTCGTCACCATGAAAGCCCTCTATTTCGACGGCCCCGACGGCGAGACCGTCCGCGAGGAGCCCATACCCCCTGAGCTCGAGGCCGAGGCCCGCAAGGCGCGCGAGAGCCTCGTCGACGCCGTCTCGATGTTCTCGGACGAGCTCATGGAGGCCGCTCTCGAGGGCCGGGCGACGGCGGACCTCGTTCGCTCCGCCGTGCGCAAGGGCACGCTGGCCCGCAAGCTCACCCCGGTTTTCATCGGTTCCGCCTACCGGAACAAGGGCATCCAGCCCCTTCTCGACGGCGTCGTGCGCTACCTGCCCAACCCGTCCGAGATCGAGAACCGGGCCATCGACCTCGACGAGGAGGGCGTCGAGCATGTCCTCGTCCCCGACCCGTCGGCCAAGACCGTCGCCTTGGCCTTCAAGCTCGAGGAAGGCCCCTACGGCCAGCTGACCTACATCCGCATCTACCAGGGCAGCCTGGGCAAGGGCGACGAGCTCGTCAACACGCGCTCAGGCCAGAAGGTCAAGGTCGGCCGCCTCGTCCGCATGCACGCCGACACCATGGAGGACATCACCGGCGCCGTATGCGGGGATATCGTCGCCCTCTTCGGCGTCGACTGCGCCTCGGGCGACACGTTCTGCAGCCCGGGCCTCGCCCTGGCCATGACGCCGATCCACGTCCCGGACCCCGTCATCTCCCTGGCCATCACGCCCGTCGACAATGCCGCCGCGGACCGGGTGGCCAAGGCCCTCAACCGGTTCACCAAGGAAGATCCGACGTTCCGGACCCACGTCGACCCCGAGTCCAGCCAGACGATCATCCAGGGCATGGGCGAGCTCCATCTCGACATCTACATCGAGCGCATGAAGCGGGAATACCGGGCCGAGGTCCAGACGGGCATGCCGCAGGTCGCCTATCGGGAGGCCATCAGCCAGCGCGTCGAGTTCGATTACACGCACAAGAAGCAGACCGGCGGCGCCGGGCAGTACGCCCGCGTCATCGGCCGCCTCGAGCCCCTGCCCAGGGGGACCTACGAGTTCGTGAATGAGGTCAAGGGCGGCCGCATCCCGCGGGAGTTCATCCCCTCATGCGAGAAGGGGTTCAAGGCCGCCCTGAGGAAGGGCCAGCTCATCGGCTTTCCGGTGATCGGAGTCCGGGTCGTCCTCAACGACGGCCAGTTCCATCCCGTGGACTCGTCGGACATCGCCTTCCAGACAGCGGCCCAAAGCGCCTTCCGGCAGGTCTACATGAAGGCCAAGCCGCAGATCCTCGAGCCGGTCATGAAGGTTTCGGTCGAAGGGCCCAGCGAGTTCGCCGGCAACGTCTTTGCCACCATCAGCCAGCGCCGCGGTCTTATCGTCAGCTCGGTCGAGGACGGCCTGTTCGCCCGGGTGGACGCCGAGGTCCCGCTGAGCGAGATGTTCGGCTACTCGTCGGTCCTGCGCTCGCTCACCCAGGGCAAGGCCGAGTTCACCATGGAATTCCTGAAATACGGCAAGGTGCCGCCGCACGTGGCCCAGCTCCTGACGGAGCAGTATTTGGAAAAGCAGCGGACGGGCACTTCGAGATAACTGGAGGAGAGGACATGACGCTCACGGTCAAGGAAGAACTCATCAAGCGCAGCCCCCTGAGGCTCCTCGAGAAGTCGATCTCGGGCGGGCTGGGCAAGGGGAACCTCGGCGTTCTCGCCTCCCGCAAGGGCGTCGGCAAGACGGCCTGCCTCGTGCATATCGCCGCCGACCAGCTGCTCCAGGGCAAGCACGTCATCCACGTCTCCTACGCCAGCCGGGTGGACCACATCATGACCTGGTACGAGGACATCTTCAAAGAGATCGCCAAGAAACCCCGAATGAAATCCGCCCTCGAGATGTCCGAAGAACTCATCAGGAACAGGGTCATCATGAACTTTCGGCAGGAGGGGACGCGGACCGAGCAGGTCCTGCGGAGCCTCGAGGCCATGATGGTTCACGGCCAGTTCGGCGCCGAGACGGTCATCGTCGACGGCCTCGATTTCGGTCAGGCCGGGCCCGAGGAGCTCCGGAAGTTCAAGGACTTCGCCGGCCGCCTGGGCCTCGAGGTCTGGTTCAGCGCTTCCCTCCACGGCGAGGAGCCCCTCTTCGACGAGCAGGGCATCCCCATCGAGCTCAAGGGCCATCTCGGCACGATCGACGTCCTCATCTCCCTCCAGCACCACGGCGACCACGTCCACTTCAGCCTGGTCAAGGACCACGACCGGCTGGCTCCCAAGGACTTGCGCCTGAAGCTCGACCCGAAGACGCTCCTCATCGCCCGGGAGTCCGCCCGGACGGCGTGAGCGCGCCGTTTTTGACGGCGTCATCCATCTGTGCTATATGTGGGGGCACTGCCGCACTTAGCCAACCAGGACGACCGGACGGTGAACCTCCAGAAACTGGCCATCATCGACCTCGACGGCACCCTTCTCAGGCGCACGAGCTCCGAGCACTCGTTCTTCCGGTTTCTCCTCCTTCGCGGGAAGATCGGTCCCTTCCGTCTCGCCGCCTTCCTCTGGACGTTCGCGGTGGACGCCTTCAAGCGTGGACTCCGCCAAGCCATCGGCTGGAACGCGACCTACCTCCGGGGAGAGGCGCCCGAGCAGGTCGAGGCGTGGGCGAGAAATTACGGGGCCGCCTTTCTCCAGGAAGCCGTCCCCGCCACCCTCCAGGAGAGGATCCGCCGCTTCAAGAGCGACGGCTGTCTCATCGTCCTGCTCTCGGGCTCCCTCCATGTCCTGGCGGAGGAGCTCAAGGGAAAGCTCGCGGTCGACATCGTCATCGGACGAGATCTCGAGACCGCTGGGGGCAGGCTCACCGGCCACCGCCGCGGCATCTATCCCTACGCCCGGCAGAAGGTCGTGGCGCTGTTCGAAAAGGTGAAGCCGGAGGAGATCGACTGGCCCGGGTCCTGGGCCATGGCCGACCGGCTGTCGGACCTGCCCGTCCTTGAGCTCGTCGGCCATCCGGTGGCCGTCCATCCGACCGCCGGGCTCCGGCGCTACGCCCGCGAGAGAGGCTGGGAGATCATCGACTAGAAAGTGAACTCGAGGCCGGCGAACGTCCGCCGCTCGAGCTTCCTCACGCTGACCCCCGGGAGTCTTCCCCAGCGGTGGATGCCTTCATAGTGGGCGAAGAACTCCAGGGGGAAGCGCGGGACTTTCCAGCCTGCGCCGACGAGATAGCGGAATCTGTTGTCGTCGCCGTGAGCATCGTTCGTGATCTGGCCCGGGTACCGGTGCCTAAAATCGGCCGAGCCCCAGGCGCCGAAGCTGGCCAGGGCGCGGGCCCGCAATCCGCCCCACTCGAGGTTCGTCTGCCCCGAGAACGTGCCGCCGAAACCGTAGTAATACCCGTAGTAGACGAGCGTCTCCTTCATGCCCTTGATCGTGTCGTCGGGGAGCGTGTGGTGGAGTTCGGAATAGGCGTTGAGCGCCAGCGAGTTGATGAGGCCGAAATCGATGGAGGCCGTGGCTACGGTCCGGAGCTTCAGGCCGCGCCGGAAGATCGTCCAGTCCAGGACGGGCCCAGCGACGTGGGCGATGGCCAGCTTGTCGGTGAAGTTCCGCGGCCGGTCGAGCTCGAGGCCCTCGCCGAGGTCGACTGGGTTGACGGGCAGCTGGGCGGAGTCATAGTAGTCGATAGGCTTCTTTTTGAAGTATTGGAAGGATGATCCCAGCCCGATCGTCAGGCTGTAGCCGACGAGGTCCTCGTCGATCTTCTGCCAGAAATGCCCCCAGGTCACCGCGCCAAAGGTCAGGTTCGTCTCGTCGGCGTGTCCGTTGCGGACGGCGTAATCCAGGCTGATCTCGGTCGCATACGTGTCCTTGACCGCTTTGCTGATCTCCCCGGGCTGCCCGTATCCCGGCAAAGTCAGGAGCTGCGTGTGGAGCCCGATGTAGGCGGCGGTCTCGGCCGGCTTGCCGGTCGCGGCCAGCCGCCTCACTCCGGCGATCAGACCTAGGTCGTGCCAGGCCGGCTGGATGTAATCCTTGGTCGCCGGGTCCTTGCGGTCCAGCCAGCGGTTGATCTTGACGACGGGGTTGATCCAGCCCAGGGCGCTGAGGAGAAAACTCGACTGGTGGCTCAGGTACTCGCCGATCTGGTACCAGGGCTCGCCGGTGGCGAACCCGCCGAGGCCCGTCATGATCTGGTCGTTGAGCGAGATGACCTCTTTCCACTCGACCCCGCCCTCCCAGAGCGTCGAGGCCAGGCAGGCCATGAGCCAGGACTGGAGCCAGGATTCGTAGTTGGCCCGGGCCATTTCGTAGTAGATGCCGCCGGCCAGGCTGTGCGTCCAGTTGAGTTTGAAGTTGTTCGAATCGAACCGCCAACCCTCAAGAAGGAAGAACCGTTTGAACTGCGCGCTCAGGGTCAGCGGGAACTGCCAGTCCTCGATAAACGCACCCCCCTTGTACCTGATCCAATAGCTCCCGCCCGAAAATCCCAAGAACGTTCCCCACTCGATCCAAGCCCTGAGGGTCCTCTGCCGAGGCGCAGTGACGAAGACGTTCGAGGCGCTCCTGCCCTTCGCCGGGGGGGCGGCCGCGAGAGTGAACGCCGGATCCGGCTCGGATGACGTCGGTCGAGCGTCCGGGGCGGGCGCCTGGATCGCGAGCGTGAAGGGACGCGCGTCTTGGGGTCCGGAAGGCGGAGAGGACAGGTCCTCGCCGGCGGCGCGGTCCGGTAAGGTGGCCAACCATAACGCAGCTATCACAACAGCGGCGGCGAGCCCCCGCTTCTTCAGAGCCATCGGCCGTCCTTTCGCCTGAATATTAACAGTTAAAATAGGCCTTTCGCCGGGAATCGTCAAGTGCGGCCGGGCCGCGCGACGCCGCCCGCCCCGCCTTGACACGGCTCGGGACGCGGCGATATGATCATCCTGTCCTGCTCGGCAACGCCTTGTCCGGCCTAGAGTTCCGAGTCCCACTCGGCGATGGGCGGGGGGTACACCGGGGGATCGATCGACAGGGGGAATTCCCCAAGAAAGGGAGGTCAAATCCGATGTGCAAGAAATGGGTTTCTCGGTCCGCGTTCGTCCCGGTCGTCCTTGTCCTTCTCGCCGGGACCCTCGCGGCCCAGTCCTTCGAGGGCATTAGGAAAGAGGTTAGGACCCATGTCCTTCCGAACGGCATGAAGTTCATCGTCCTCGAGCGCCACGACGTGCCGGTCGCGGCCTTCCACGTCTATGCAGACGTCGGCAGCGTCAACGAATCCTACGGCATCACCGGCATCTCCCACATCCTGGAACACATGGCCTTCAAGGGGACGACGACCGTCGGCACGAGGGATTTCGCCGCGGAATCGAAGGCCCTCGAAGAGTTGGACGACGCCTACGCCCAGATAAAGGCGGAGGAGGCCAAGCCGACCCCGGACAAGGCCAAGGTGGCCGACCTCAAGACGAAGTTCGGCGACCTCGAGAAGAAGGCTAAGGACTACGTCGTCAACAACGAGTACTTCGACATGATGATGCGGCAGGGCGACGCCGGGGTCAACGCCTACACCTCGAACGACGCCACCCAGTACATCAACTACCTGCCGTCCAACCGCCTGGAGTTCTGGATGGCCATGACCTCGGACCGGTTCCTGAACCCCGTCTTTCGCGAATTCTACAAAGAAAAGGACGTCATCATGGAGGAGCGGCGCCTCGGCCTGGAGACCCAACCCACGGGCCGGCTCATGGAGGATTTCATGGCCGTGGCCTTCAAAGCCCACCCCTACCACCACGACGTCGTCGGCCACATGTCGGACCTCCAGGCCATCCGGCGCCAGGACGTCGCGGACTATTTCAAGAAATTCTACAGCCCGAGCAACCTGACCGTCGGCATCGTCGGCGACGTCAAGGCGGACGAGGTCTTCCGCCTGGCCGACGTCTACTTCGGCCGGATCCCGAGCGGGCCCAAGCCCGAGCCCGTCCGGACGAAAGAGCCCGAGCAATGGGGCGAGCGGCGGGTCGAGGTCTCGGCCAAGGCCCAGCCCTTCCTCTTTATCGGCTACCACGTCCCGGACGCCAAGAGCAAGGACAGCCCCGCCCTCAAAGCCCTAGCCAACATCATGGGACGGGGCCGGTCGTCCCGGCTCTACCAGAGCCTGGTCAAGGACAAGAAGCTCGCCATCCAGGCGGGCGTCATGAGCGGCTACCCCGGCGACAAGTTCCCCGGCCTGATCTTCTTCTATGCCGTTTCGGCCCAGGGCCGGACGTCGGCCGAATGCCAGGCAGCTATCGAACTGGAGATCGAAAAGATCAGGAAAGAATCGGTGGCGGAAGACGAGCTGACGAAGTTCAAGCGGACGACCGTCAAGGGCCTGATCGGTCAGATGACATCCAACTCTCAGATGGCCGCCATGTTGACGTACGCCGACGTTGTCCTGGGCGGCACCGACGAGGCCTTCAACCAAGTCGACAAGGTCAGGGCCATCACCGCCGAAGATGTCAAACGGGTCGCCAACCAGTACCTGGTGAAGACAAACCGGACGATCGGCGAGATCGTCCCCGAGAAGTGACGGGACGGAGGAGAAGACCATGAGAAACGGAAAGACCATTTTTCGAGCGATCGTCGGGCTCTGCCTCCTGGCCCTCCTCTTCGGGGCGGCCTACGGCCAGAAAGCACCCAAGGACAAGTTCGCCTTCGGGCCCCTCAACCCGATCAAGATGCCGAAAGTCGTGAGGGCCGAGCTGCCGAACGGCCTCAAGCTCTTCCTCGTCGAGGACCCCGCATACCCGACCATCGATGTCCTAGCCATGATCAGGACCGGCTCCGTTTTCGAACCGGCGGACAAGGCCGGCCTGGCGTCCGTCACGGGCACGGTCTTGAGGACCGGCGGAACCCTGACCAAGACCGGCGACCAGATCGACAAGGAGCTCGAGACCCTGGCCGCGACCGTTGAAACGAGCGTCGGGAGTACGAACGGGTCGATCCGGGTCTCGGTGCTCAGGGAAGATCTCGACAAGGCCCTGGGCATCCTGGCCGACATCCTGACCCATCCCGCCTTCCGGGACGACAAGATCGCCCTGGCCAAGATCCAGCAGAAGTCCATAATCTCCCGCCGCAACGACGACATCGGCAGCATCACGTACCGGGAGTTCGACCGGCTGATGTACGGCAAGGACAGCCCTTACGCCCGGCAGACCGAATACGCCACGATCGACGCCATCACCCGCCAGGACATCGTCGATTTCTATAACGCCTATTTCCATCCCAATAGCACGCTACTGGCGGTCTGGGGCGATTTCAAGGCGGCCGACATGCTCGCCAAGCTGAAGGCCGTCCTCGGCGCCTGGAAGAGGGGCAAACCCTCGACACCGCCCTGGCCCAAAGCCGGCTACGAGTTCAAGTCGACCGTTAATTATATCGAGAAGCCCGACGTCAACCAATCCAACGTCATGCTCGGCCATATCGGCGGTCTGTTAAACAATCCCGACCTCCCGGCTCTGAGCATTATGAACCAGATCCTGTCGTTCGAGCGCATGTTCAAGCGCGTCCGGACCGACGAGGGCCTCGCCTATAGCGTCTGGGGAGACTACGGGGCCAACTACGTTTATCCTGGGACCTTCAGCTGCGGCGTCCAGACGAAGTCCCAGTCCACGGTCCACGCCATCAACATCATGCTCGAGGAGCTCAAACGGATCACGGAACAGGAAGTGACCGAAGAAGAGCTGGCCAAGGCCAAGGACGGCTACCTGAATTCCTATGTCTTCAACTTCGAAAGCAAGGCCCAAGTCGTCAACCGCCTCATGATGCTGGCCTATTTCGGCTATCCCCCGGACTTCACCGAAAAGCAGAAGGCGGGAGTTGAGAAAGTGACCAAGGCCGACGTCCTTCGGGTGGCCAAGAAGTACCTTCAGCCGGGCAAGGTCCAAATCCTGGTCGTCGGAAAAAAGGAGGACTTCGACAAGCCCCTCGCGACACTCGGCCCCGTGAACGTCATCGACATCAGCATCCCGGCGCCGAAAAAATAAGCGCGGAGAAGAAAGAGGGACAGTCCCCTCTCCCATCCTCCCTACTTCTTCGGCGGTTTGGCCGGCGGCTTCGCGGGCGACTTCTGCTGGCCGGCCTGCTTGACCTGCTGGGTGTCCGTCTTATGGCGCTCGTTCAGCTGCTGTTTTTCGGTCTGGTGCTGCTTTGCCACCTCTGACTTCTTCGTCTGGAAATCCTGCTGGATCTTGGCTTTTTCAGGCGGCGCCTGGACCTTCTTCTGCTCCTGTTTCCGCTGCTGATCGATGGCCTTCAGTTCCTGGGCCTGGGTTGTTTCGAGGAGCTTCCGTTCTTGGCTTTGGCGCTTCTGGACGTCCGATTCGGTGGCCATCTTCGGCGGCTGCGGCCGAGGCTCGAAGACCTTGGCCGGGGCGAGCTCCTGCCGGGCCTGGTTCCTGTCGAGATAGGTTTTCGGCCTGGCCGCGGCGTTCTGCCTGAACGACGGCCGGTAGATCTGGACCTGGTCCCCCGTAATGACGGGCCGTCCGGGTTGCCGGGCATCCTGGAGGGCGTAGCGGGGGATGTCCCGCCTGGTCAGGCGCCGGACCGTGTCGATGCCGATGCCGTCGTTGACGAACCGCTGCCCGCGCCAGGAGAAATTGTTGTGGATCATCGTGCGGTTGATGATCATGACGTTGCGCTCATAAGGGAGGACGTAGGGGTAGATCTCCCGGTCATAAAAATGCGACGCGCCGATGAAGATCCAGAATTGGAAGGGGAGATCGATGCCGAACGAGGCGAAATCCATCCCCGCCCGGAACTCGATCCCCGGAGGGAAGGGCGCCCAGCCCATGTAAAGGTCGCTCGAACGCCAGCTGACCCAGGCCGGCCCCCAGACCCTACCCGGGACCCAGAACCAGCCGAGGTCGTCGTCCCAGCCCCAGCGGCCGTAATGGAACGGGATCCAGCCCCAATCGAGGTCGGAGATCCAGGTCCAGCCGTAATCAGTCCAGACCCAGTGTCCGTCGCTATAGGGCCGCCAGCGGTAGCCCATGTTCCGGGGTGTCCAGACGTATCCCCAGCGGTCCATTTGGATCCAGTTCCCGTACGGGGCGAGATAGGAGTAGCAGTAGTCCATGTCCATGTCCGCCCCGTACGCCTGCGAGGCGAAAGCGGGAGAGGTCCCGGCCTCCCCTGGGTGGCCGCCCCCGGAGGCGAAGGCAAGGGCCGCGCAGCCCACGGTTGCGAGAAAGGCCAGGGCCGCCATCGATAAGGCTTTTTTCATGGTTAACCTCCTACTTCTATATAAATAACGTCTAATCGTTCTCTTTGCAAGCTTTGTGCCAACCGTTAATCCTACCGGGGAGATGGCAAGGTCCGGGTGCCGTCAGAATTCCGGTCGGGCACGGCCCTCGGGAACGGAAAGGGGGGAGGGATTTGCCAATCTTGCAGGTGCCCGGCGCACGTTGTGCCAGCTCAGGATCGTCCAGTGTCCTGCGCCATAGGACGTCGGCCCCAACCTTGCTCGGGAGAGACGTCCTGTCTCTCTATGGGGACAGCCCTGTCCCTTTTTAGTTGGCCTCAGACCCGGCGCCCGCGTATAATGGGTCCTTCGATCCCCAGGAGGTGACGGCATGAGGAAACGAACCTGTCTCGTCCTTGCCTTCGTTCTGGCCTTCGCCCTCTCCCTTCCGGCGGCGTTCCGGAAAGAGGACGTCAAGGTCCACCAGCTCTCGAACGGTCTCAAGGTCCTCCTCGTCGAGGACCACAACATCCCGAACATCGCCCTCTATACGTTCTTCCGCGTCGGCTCCCGCAACGAGCGGCCCGGGTTGACCGGCGTCTCCCATTTCATCGAGCACATGATGTTCAACGGCACGCCCAAGGTCGGGCCGGGCGACTTCGACAAGCGCATGGAGTTTCGAGGCGGGTCCAACAACGCCTACACATCGGACGACATGACCGCCTACACGGACTGGTTCCCGGCCGCCGCCCTCGAGGCCATGATCGAGATGGAGGCCGACCGGATGCAGGGCCTGGCCTTCGTGCCGGACGTCCTCGAGTCCGAGCGGGGGGTCGTCGCCTCCGAGCGCCGGATGTCCGTCGAAAACAACAACGACGCGATCCTCAACGAGAACGTCCGGGCCACGGCCATCATGGCCCATCCCTATCATTGGGACGTCATCGGCTGGATGAGCGACATCCTGAGCTGGCGCCGGGACGAGATCATGGCCTACTACCGGACCTATTACTCGCCGAACAACGCGACGTTGGTCATCGTCGGTGATCTCGAGCCGACGAGAACGCTCGAGCTCGTCAGGAAGTACTACGAGCGCATCAAAGCCTCGACGCCGCCGCCGCCGGTCACGACGACCGAGCCGCCGCAGCTCGGCCCCAAGACCGTCCTCATCCGCAAGGAGGCCCAGGCGCCGTCCTTCATGGCCGTCTGGCACGCGCCGAACTCCAAGGACCCCGACTTTCTGCCTCTCTCGGTCCTGGCCAAGCCGCTGCTCGACGGGGAAAGCAGCCGGCTCTACCGCCGCCTGGTCCGCGAGGAGCAGCTTGCCATCCGGGTCGGCGGCGGACCGCAGGAGATGATCGACCCCTTCCTCTTCACGATCGAGGTCAAGCCCCGGCCCGGCGCCGACCTCGATAAGATCGACCGCATCATCGAGGAGGAGCTGGGGAAGATCAAGGCAGACGGCATCACCCCCCGGGAGTTCGAGAAGGCCATGAACGGCGTGCGCAACGACTTCTACAGGGGCCTCGAGACGATCTCCGGCAGGGCCAACCAGCTCGGCACCTACGAAACCCTCTACGGCGATTTCAGCAAGCTCTTCGCGATCATGGACGATTACGCGGCCGTCAAGATCGACCGGGTCAAGGAGGTCGCGAAGAAGTATTTCACCGAGACGAACAAGACCATCGGGAAGCTCATTCCCGAGGGAGGTGCCAAGTGAAAAAGCTCGCCCTGACAGCGCTCGCGTTCGCCCTGGCCGCCGCCCTGGCCGCTCCGGCTTCGCTCGCCGCGGCCTCGCAGCTCCCGGCCCCTGAGAAGGTCGTCCTCAAGAACGGCCTCACCATCTATTACCTAAGGAACTCCGACCTGCCCGTGGTGAGCTTCCGCATGGTCATCCGCGGCGCCGGGACGGCCTTCGAGCCGGCCGAAGCCGAGGGAGTGGCCGGTCTCGCCGCGACCCTGATAACGAAAGGCACGGCGAAGATGGAGGCCGACGCGGTCGCCGAGGCCCTCGACTTCATGGGTGCGACGCTCGGCGTCTCGGCGTCCGATGAGTATGCCTCGGTCAACGCCGACAGCCTCTCCCAGCACTTCCCCCGGCTCATGGAGATCGCCGGCGACTGCCTCGCGGCCCCGTCTTTTAAAGAGGAAGAGTTCGTCAAGGAGCGGTCGAAGAGGATCGACAGCCTCAAGGCCGCCAAGGACAACCCCGGCGCAGCGGTCCGCTCGTATTTCCGGAAGGCTTACTTCGGGAGCCATCCGCTGGGGCGCGTGGCCACCGAATCGTCGCTCGGAAAGATCACCGTCCAAGCGGTCAGGGATTTTTACGCCCGGCACTCCCGGCCGGACCGCTCCATCGCCGCGGTCGTGGGCGACATCGAGAAGGCCAAGCTCGTGGCGCTCCTCGAAGCGACGCTCGGCCGCTGGGCCAACCCGGCCGGCGCCGCGCCGTCGGACACGATCCCGCCCCTGCCCAAGCCGGGCGGCAAGAAGCTCGTTCTTATCGATAAGCCCGACGCCACACAGGCCTATTTCGCGCTCGGGGCGCCGGGCTACGGCATGGGCGACAAGGTCACGCCGCAAGCCTCGGTCATGAACACCCTGTGGGGCGGACGCTTCACCTCCTGGCTCAACACCGAGCTCCGGATCAAGCGCGGCCTGACCTACGGCGCCTCGAGTTTCTTCTGGACCTGGGCCCCGGGAGGCATCTTCCAGGCCACCTCTTATACCAAGAACGACAAGATCGCCGAGATGCTGGACATCACCTTTGGGCTGCTCGCCAAGGGCGGCCAGGAGGGCTTCGCCGCCGAGGAGGTCGAGAGCAGTCGCAATTACATCCAGGGCCAGTTCCCGCCGACGCTCGAGACCAACGCCAGCAAGGCCGGGGCCTACGTCCGCTTAGCCTTCTACAAGGTCGGCTTCGATTATTACGACAAGTACCTGGCGGCCATCGGCAAGGTCACTGTCGCCGAGGCCAAGGCCGCGGCCGCGGCGCTCCTGCCGCGGAACGACTTCGTCCTGGTCGTCGTGGGCAAGGCGGCTGACATCCGGCCCCTGCTCAAGAAATACGGGACCTGGCAGGAAAAGAAGATCACGGACCCGGGCTTCTAGACCCGGGCGGCCCGGCCCGCGCGTGCGCCGGCGATTTGCGCTCCGGGGACGCGAGGCGTAAAATCAATTCTTCAACGAACGCCCCGTGACGAGGAGTTTTCGCCAATGAGAAAGCGCGCCGCCCTGGCCTGGGTCCTCTGCCTCCTTCTCCGGGGAGCGTCCTCCCCGGCCCAGTCGGAGAAAGTTGCCCTCCGCTTCGGGCCGGCGACGGGCACCGGCCTGACCTACAGCATCAACGGCCAGGTCAACGTCACCGGCAAGGACTTCTTCGGCAAGGACCTGACCCTGGACGCCAACTCCCAGGGCGACCTTCGCCTGAACGTCTTGAATTCGGGCCGGGACACCGTCCTGGCCGGGCTGACGACGTCCGGGATCGATGTCCGGACCCAGACCCGGGACCAATCCCAATCCCAGACGCTCCGGACCGCGGAGGGGAAAGCCCTCGAGGTCGTCTTCAACCGGACCGGCAAGGTCATGGAGATCCGCAATCCCGATGTCCTGGCCCAGCAGAACGTCCTGAACTTCTCCATCCCCCAGATCCTGAGGGACTATTTCCCCGCGTTCCCCGCCGAGCCGGTGGGGCCGGGCGACCAGTGGCGCGAGAACCGCCGCCTGACCATCCCCTACCAGGGTCTCGAGCTCCAGATCGACCTGGCCATCGAGTACACGCTTAACGATATCATGCCCTCGCCCGACGGTCGCAAAGCGCTCGTCTCCGCCGTCTACACGGTCGGCGTCTCGGGCTCGCGGGACCTGGGCGAATCGATGGGTGTCTTCGAAGGCAAGGGACAAGGCACAGGCTATCTCAATTTCCTCGTCGACCGCGGCTACTTCACGGAATACCGGCTGGACTTCAGGACAGATGCGGCCTTCGTGGCGAAAAAGGGCGCCAAGCGGCTGCTCGAAATGCCCTTCTCGTTCGCCGTGCTGGCCGAGGTCAACCTCATCAGCAACCAGAGGCCCTGAGCCCCCCCCCGGCCGCCCGCAAGCTCCCCACTCCACTCCAGCTCCCCTCGTGGGACGGGAGAACGGTCTTCCCTCCGCGCCTCTTGAATTCGAAGGGGCTTGGGGGTATCATCGTTGTTGCATCAGGAGAGGCCCGGTCCCGGCGGACCGGACCCGGCAACCTGGGGCGGACACCCGAGGTGCTCACTCGCCAGCGGCGAGGATGTGGTCGCGAAAGCGAAAGCGGCAACCAAGTGTCCGACGGCCGAAACCCGCTTTCCTGGTGACGGAAAAGCGGGTTTTTTCGTGGCCGGAAAGATGCCCGCCGCGACCCACCCTCCCCTGACGAGCCCAGAGCCCTCCGGCGTCCCTGAAAGGAGGCCGTGATGGCCAAAGATTTCGTCTTCACTTCGGAATCCGTGTCCGAAGGCCATCCCGACAAGATGGCGGACCAGATCTCCGACGCCGTGCTCGACGCGATCCTGGCGCAGGATCCCGAGGGGAAGGTCGCCTGCGAGACGCTCCTCACGAAGAATATCGCCGTCGTCGCCGGCGAGCTGCGGACCTCGGCCCGGATCGACCCGGTCGCCATCGTCCGCGACGTCGCCAGGGACATCGGCTATGGCGACGCGGCCGTCGGTTTTGATTACAGGACCTGCGAGGTCCTCACCTACCTCGGGCGGCAGTCGGCCGACATCGCCCTCGGCGTCGACCACAGCGACGGCGAGATCGGCGCCGGCGACCAGGGCCTGATGTTCGGGTATGCGACGGCCGAGACGCCGGAACTCATGCCGCTGCCTATCCGCCTGGCCCACCGGCTCGTCGAGCGGCAGGCCGCGGTCCGGAAGGCCGGCCTCCTGCCCTGGCTCCGTCCGGACGCCAAGTCCCAGGTCTCGGTCCGTTACAAGAACCGGCTGCCCGTAGCCGTCGAGAAAGTCGTCCTGTCGACCCAGCACTCGAAGGATGTGGACAACACGGTCATCCGCGACGGAGTCATCGCCGAGATCATCGAGAAGGTCATCCCGGCCGAGCTCCGGGCGCCGGGGATCGAATATCTCATCAACCCGACCGGCCGGTTCGAGATCGGCGGGCCGGTCGGCGATACCGGCCTGACTGGCCGGAAGATCATCGTTGACACCTACGGCGGCAGCTGCCCGCACGGCGGCGGCGCGTTCTCGGGCAAGGATCCGACCAAGGTCGACCGCTCGGCGGCCTACGCGGCGCGCTACATCGCCAAGAACATCGTCGCCGCCGGGCTGGCCGACCACTGCACGGTCCAACTCGCCTATGCCATCGGCATCGTCGAGCCGTTCTCGCTCATGGTCAACATTCACAGCGGCGGACGGGCGAACGAGCGACGGATCGAGGAGGCCGTGCGCAAGATCTTCCGGCTAACGCCCAAGGGCATGATCGAGATGCTCGACCTGCGCCGGCCCATCTATCGGAAGACGGCGGCCTACGGCCACTTCGGCCGGGAGCTCCCCGAGTTCACCTGGGAGCGCACGGACAAAGTCCTGGAGCTCCAGGATTATTTCGGCTACGACAACCTCGATGCGCGCCGCCCCGCATAGCCCACGGGCTATATGAAGAGGGACTGGCCCACTCCTCGGAACTCATCAAAGATAAGAAAACGGAGAGCGCAGGGGTGATTCCCGGAGGAAGGCGTTGGAGGGCCGAGCGGATTGGCCTCGCCGGGGACAATCCGCGCCCTGACAGAGGGATTACCCCGAGCTCGACCTTAATCGGGGACAGTCCCTCTTTTTTTAAACGTCAGCCCAGCTTTACCCAGGTCCCGAGCGAGGTGAAATAGAGTCCGCATTCCTTCACCCGCTGGCCCGTGATCTTCTCCCAGAACCTGCGGTAGAGCGCGACCTGCGGCCGGTAGTAATCCACGAGCTCGTCGAAGGCCCTCTTCGATGCCTCGCCCCCTCCGGCCAGGATCCCGTCCGGGATCCGGTCCGTCTTGTAGTCGGCGATGACCCAGCCGCCCTCTTCGAGGAAGGCCAGGTCGATGGCCCCAGTGAGGAAGACCGGCGCGCCGGGCGCCAGCGCGACAGGCCTCTTCCCGGCCGTCGCGACGAGCCCCGGCCGCTCCGTCAGGCTCCCGTGATCCGGGTCGTCCGGCACGACCTTGACCGAGAATGGCACTTCAAAGAGCCGCCTCCCCGCCCTCATGGCTCTGGCCCAGAACTCGGAGCCGATGATGCCGCGGACGAGCT